>BNJS01003536.1_pt1 | contig 289360 bp, 540 predicted proteins | sample 8540461 | NCBI WGS metagenome assembly BNJS01 (sample SAMD00202454, study PRJDB9452) | human saliva metagenome | isolation source: human saliva | place: Japan
CCCTAGCTATATTATTGGCATACTATGTATTCCTTTATAGCTAACACTTTGGTACGTCAATTTCGCTTAAGATAGTAAACAGATAACGTATACAGGTACATTCTATGTCTGCTATAACTGTATAGCAGACAATAGTCTAAATCAAAAATACCACACAAAAACTATGCGATACCCTAATTTCTCATAAAATCATAAAACTCAAAAACTATCCTAACCATGTAACAATACATCGTTGGATAGCTTTATATCTAAAAAGGCTGCTTTCGCAACCCTCCACCATCTCTGTACTTATTGATGTCCTACGTGCTCTAACCCTTGACGGATTAACACGATAACATGGTCATCATTCAATCGATACCAAGCTGTTTTCCTTCTTTTCTAATGTTACAAGTCTTGCTTGACGCAACACACGTAACTGATGAGATATAGCTGACTGGCCCCATATCCACGAATCTGCAATTTCAGTTACACAATTTCTTTCTGAACAGATGTCTAACAATACGCAACGCGTTGGATCCGGACCCTTGAATAGTTCAGCTAACAATTGTGTTTCCAACTCTCATTGATTTGTACATCTTAACCTCGCTATCATATAGTAATCCATTCTCTCTAATTAGAGTTTGGTATTACTATTATATCATTTTTCCTGTTCTGTAACCTTAATTTTCAAAGAACACGAGAATCTTTTCCTGATACTACGCTCCGGTGTGGCTAATTCTAAAATCCCACTTGGCATAAACACCAGTGACTACCCCATATCCATCACGTAATTTCATAGTGCCAATCAAAGTACCGATAATTGGTATAAAATTTTTTATATCCCCTACTAAGGTCTACTCACACGATTGAAAGAATCCTAAACTCCACTACACCATGATCAAATCGTTTACATTTGCACGAATGTATTCTTGATCTTTCGAGTTTCATCAGTGGCGATACCACTTGCAATATCCAGACTGTTTGAGTTAACAATATACTTCATGTCCTACTTCTGAGTTTGCTAATCGCATAAGTTGCAGAACTCACTTCTAAAATAATCGACGGAACCCACCAATGTGACGACTTTACTTTCACAGGCCATTGATATTCGCCCCACCACCTTTAGCAAGGTCGTATATCGTTGTTGAATATAGAATTGACTTAACAAGGCAACGATAGCAGCCAGAGCAAAGACAATCCATTTTGATATTTCATCGTTCTTCCCTCCTTCACCATATACAGCAGATCTACACACTTTCACGTCCTTTGATATAACTTTCCTCTATAGTTTGTCGCATCGGCTGATTGACGACGTGCTTGTCGAACACGCTGATTTACCCTAACACTTTGTATCCCTTTACGCCATAAATAAAAGGCAGTTCCTGAATACAATAGAACGACTCGTTCACAAAAAGTAAGCTAGGATCAAAGAATCGAGCACCAAACATAACACAATCGTTAAAATACTACTATTCAATAAACTCACCTTTTCACAAGGTGCCACACAAAAGTCCCTAAAACCATCTACAAAAATATAGCCATTAAATAGGATGGATGTCAAAATGTGTCGCCCCAGAGACAATGACCATATAACATCAAAGATTACAAAATTAATCCGATAGTGCTTTCAATACGCTTAGCTAACATAAGCGACATACAAGAACTGCTAACCTAGGCAACAACATACAAAACCATAGCCACCATGCCGGAAACGCAATGTGCGAATCCAAGTACTAGGTGGGTTCCTTCCCCACGCTAAGAGGGCAATTTTTAACTTTCCAATAACACTAAGCCATAGGTAACGGCACCCAATACTAATAAAAATAAATTCATTTGAGGCTCATGGGTGGATAAGATTGAAAATACTTCACCAAAATGGCACCAAAAAAGGCCCAAGATACAGATACTAACAAAGGATCTTTCAACCTGCATACTTACCAAAACTACGAATGATAGTATGGTACTGCTACTAATAAAGACCTCCCTACAACAGCAGGCCCTACCCAAGTATTAGAGGATGACTAGAAAAACTCCATCCTAATACACCAATAAGATATAAATCATACCCAAAGCCGAATCAGGACATAAATAATCGGCAAGGCACAACAAAGAATGATAAGCACATATAGCCCCATATGTTCCCCTATAAAAGTATCTGCTACAAATAAGGTAGTGGCTGTCAATAGTCCCATAAATAATGATGCTTTCTGCTATCATGCTAGCTGGCTTTGCTTTCCATACCACCACCGACCACAGCAATAGCTAATAATAAGATAACTAGCCTTATCCAGCGCCATTGAGGAGAATCCACCAGTACCAGCAAAAGCAAAATAATTCCCAATAAAATAGTATAGCTCCGCCTAACACTGTAATTACGTCCAAGATGGGCCCCTTTGGGGATAAAACCGTATGCATCGTAGCTGATGGCTCTGTTCCTCGAAATAACCTTCTTCCATCCATTGGTCAAGCTCTTCTATGAAACCAATGTATATGTTTTACATTCATATATCTCCATAAAAAGGAAACTTTGCTCGAAGAACAAAGCCTTACATATCCTATTATTTAACAATCAATACTGGACATGTGGAATGACTAGTTACACTACTTACACTACCCATAAATAAACCTTTCAAAGGTCCTAATCACGGCTCCCCATAACAATTAAGTCATCATATTTTTTTAATACCGCTAATACAGCAGGTCAGACCCTACTTCAAAGACGCATTTACTTTCATATCAGCTGGTACATCTTCTGCTACTGGCAGATTTTTTTTACCAGTTTCTTCCATATCTTCAGCAATTTGTTCAGATACATAACCACCACTGATTGGAGTTTGGTCAAAGTTAGAAATTGCAGATACAATGTTCTTCCACGATGCTAAAATCAATTCCGCATCATTACATTTTACAATTGCCGTGCATGTTCTAACGCTCTTTCCATTTCAGATCCATCTGCAGAACAATTATTTTTTATATTCCACCATAGTAAGACCTCCTCCAATTGTCACTGTGCTACTATGTAACTTGCCTATATCACTATAATTCGACATAGACTTGAAAATTCCTTTTTCTTCCTTATTGTCTCACAAAATCTGAATCTTCGCAAATGAAACTTGCGTCACGATAATATCTTTATGGTGTTCTTTAAAATATTGAAGCACCTGAAAGCACAGCGTAGGTTCTAAATCGAGCAGAGCACAAAGCCTTCCTCTATTTCGAGTTACTCGATAAAGAAGGAACGACACCTCTCCACAAACTGATACTCCGTTAGGTTTGCTCCGAGGCATGCCACGTTCTTCTCAGGATTAACATAATTTAATAAATACAAATATCATTTCATATACTAGAATCTATTAGTCATCCCTGCTCTTTATCCATTATACTAAATATAAATCAATCATATCGATGGCTGTGCTTTATCGACTTTGTCTATCATTACAAAAGAACACCTACAAAATACTATCTACCACTGCGTTTCTACGGAGAGATATGCTATGTTTAATGGACATGCCACGTTCTTCAGTAATCTATAGAATCAGCAACACCGCCAATTGCATGTGGATACTGTAGTTCGGCCTAGCAGCAAGCCTGGTAAATACAATCGCCTTTACCTCTACACTGACTCTGATATATCTGCTGCAAGCCCTTACTACCCCAGTTAAGCAAAAGTAATTCTACAAGAGTATATCCGCCACTACGTTTCTACGGGAGAGGCATGCTATGCTCTGTTTTGACACGCCACTTTACATTATGCCCCCTGTTATAAGGAATAACTCTATAATCTTATTTTAGTCAAATTAATGACAACAAAATAGCCCAATAATTGGGGAGATGGACAATGCCATTAAGGCTGTTTGGTCACTGCCTGTAGCTGTTAATACTGTGGATAAAATGATAGAGTGCTTTTTGTGAGTGCGCCAATTTGCTACAGCATCTACGAACCAAGCTGTGGTGCCTCTCTTAGTTCTGGTGGTGCTGCCCGGATAATGATAGCATTGGTTAACGGGACTATACATGAAACGCTCCGCATACCTAATAGGGGCTGCTGTAATGTATAACATATCTGGGTTTGTTGTGTTATGCAAAGATTAGCAACGCTGGAGAAAACAAGAACATAACGATGGCTGCTAAATGGTTTCTGTGGTCAAAGAAATTCTATCTGAAATGAAATCCGATGATCGGGTTTTCGCAATCACCGCCGCAATGCCATAGATGCTCATAATAGCTCCCGCAAAAGATAGGTGTCACATGCAATTGTTCTCACTAAATACAAGTTAGCCCATGTGGTAACGCCCCCAAGTGGTGCCTGTTGCGAGAATCCCATCACTGCCAACAGTAAAATGTTGCGGTTTCGTTCCTACAAAACGTAAACTGCTTTTACCAACGACATGCACCGTTGCTCTGTTCCTCGTCTCTTCTGTATGGCTCTTTCTGAAAGCTTGTACTTCTTTTCACCGTAAACAGAGCCAAAAAGACCTAGTCAATAGCAGTAAAGCGGTAATCATGCCATTTGCCATCCGTAATGAACAGCCACAAATGGTGCATATCCATTAACCACGGTAATGTCAAAAGGATGTACAGCTCATGAAAATACTACAGCGGTACACACGTTGTTCTGCACTGAAATGCTCTCCATCAGCTTTCAAACAAGCAGATTGACAGGGCCTGATACAATGCCTAATAAGAAGCGCAACCTCAAGCCATATTCATAACTTTTGCACAGTACTCATGCAGCAGTTACAATAGCCAGCTAGCCGCTAAACTACCTAAAGATAGATTTACGATAGCCAAAATCGATCCGCTAACAGCACCGTATAGTACGGTCAATGCATCGCCAAAAGTAAAAATGCCGTCAAATAGGACGTTCCTTGCTGCGCTGTAAAAATGCGACAGCTTCATTTACGATTGGCATCAACGATGACCATGATAAGCGCATGACAAAAACTTAACAAAAAGTTAACCACAAAGTCAGCAGTATACCTGTTTGTGTAGAGTAAACCCTTTTTCATGTAATACCTCCTATGGAATACCACGAACCTATGTACAGATATAATCTGCATAAATATTATGACATATGCTTTAAATTCACATCTTTGTTCTTTAATTATGTCGCACATTGACTCTGGTGGTGTGTATTAGCTAGCATGACGGCATACTACAATAAAATTCATGCGTATCCTCTAAATAACGCTATTCTTCCAGAATATTTGACTCTTCTAAAATAAGCACTAGCAAACTATACATCATATTCTGATCGACAAAAGGTCTAGTTCAATGATAGACTATATCTAGTTTTACTATGTTTGGAGAGGGTGTCGAGTGGTTTAAGGAGCTGTGTCTTTGAAAACCAGTGACTCCGCAGGGGCCGTGGGTTCGATCCCACCTCTCCGCGACAATAAGCTGTTATCAACATTGATAACAGCTTTTTATTTCCCCGTAGAATCGCGGTTCTGCGTAGTAGCCTCGTGGCGTACCTTCCTACCTAAATTATGCATAACACACAGAAGAGCACTTTGTGTGCTGTAAAACAAACTTATGATAATGTCGTCTCATTTTATATCATAATTACATCATACTAAAAGGCTCGGCATGTTCACCGAAGAAACATTATGAAATACTCGTTTCTGGAAAGAATGTGCCAGCTGCTCCCTGCAGAATCGCGGTTATGCGTAGCGGCCAGCCTCGTGCGTGCTACTATCTCACAGCGGCAGCAAACAGAAGAAGAGCGCGGTGTGTCTGGAACCGAACCGCTGACATGGTACCGTTTGTGCGAGTATACCGGTCTCTTCACTATCATATTCACTACTAACGCCACAGGCTGCATGGAGCAAGATTGGTCTTTGAGTTCCTGCATTTCCCAATCCTGTTTTACGGAAGATCGCAAAGATCACGCTCAACAAGATGGCTGTGACGGTAGCCAATCCATGCCTTGCAATACCACTGGTCCGATGGCTAATTTCGCACCGCTCAAACGACTACTAGTACTACAGATGTTAGAGATCAAGTTAGAAGATTTTGTAGTAGTCAACTTTACGTTCTACCAACATACGCAATCCAGAAGTCAGCGATGATACCGAATAACAAGATATACACACCACCCATAACTGGTACTGGGATGGCATGAATTAACAGCCGCTACTTTACCGATGAAAGAGACAAGCATAGCAAGCACTGCTGCGCCAGCAATAACGAATGTACTGAATACGCGAGTGATAGCCATAACACCGATGTTTTCACCGTATGTCGTATTTGGTGTAGCACCGAATAAACCGGACAACACATTGGATAAACCATCTGCAAACAAGGAGCGACTCAATCCTGGGTCTTTCATCAAATCACGACCGATGATATTGCTTGTTACCACTACGTGCCTACGTGCTCTGCAAATACCACGAATAGAGCTGGCATAATCATTAAGATTGCGTTAATGTTAAACTCTGGTTCATAGAAATGTGGAGGGGCAAACCAAGGTGCATTCGCTACGCTTGTGAAGTCTACTACGCCCATAATCGCCGCCGCTATGTAACCGGATACAACACCGATCAACACTGGGATTACAGCAAAGGAATCCACGGAATACACGGTACCCAAAATTGTGACAGACAAGGAGAAATGGATAAGAATAATGCTTGCTCATGAGGTCATGCCCAAGCTTTGCCATTGATCTCCAATGATACCTGCCATACCCATCGCTACAGGAGCTACTTCCAAACCGATAACGGCAACAATAGCACCCATTGCTGCTGGTGGGAATAACACATCAATCCATTTAATACCGATGAATTTTACAAGCAATGCTAATAACATGAAAGACACACCAAAGGCAATAAAGCCACCTTGTGCTGCGCCATAGGTCATACCCGATGCCACTACGGCACCCACTGGGCCGATGAAGGCAAAGCTAGACCCTAAGTAGGAAGGAATCTTTCCTTGACAAATTAATACGTATAAAATCGTGCCGATACCATTCATGAAACAAGGACGTGCTGGATCTACTTTCAATAAAAATGGTACTAGTACAGTAGCTCGGAACATAGCAAATAAATGCTGGAAGCTAAGTGGTACTAACTTAGCGAAAGAAGGGCGCTCGTGAACATCAATAAAATCTTTCATCGTGCATCTCTTTCTGTGTGAATCACACTTAAAACATTAAGACCTAGGTTTGAAACGGTGCCGTGTCTCTTCACCGATGGATTGTGAAAGTCACGGTGTCGTTCAATGTTGTTTGCGTGCATATTCATTACGACGCGCTATATTTAATAATATGCCTATCACTGCAAAGTTCGTCACTAGTGAAGAGCCCCCATAACTGATAAACGGTAATGGAACGCCCGTTACAGGTAATAAACCTGCTACCATAGCCATATTAAAAATGCCTGACCTGTGATAAAAAGGTTAGCCCTGATGCCAGTATTTGACCTAAAAAGTCTCTAGAATGTCTAGCAATGGATAGGGCATATTTTGTAAACCATAGGAATAAAGCGATTGACGACTAACACCCCAAGAAAAGCCAAATTCTTGGGCAAAAATAGAGAAGGCGAAGTCTGTATGCTTCTGGTAAGTAATTGTATTTAGAAATCCCCTTAGTAAATCCTTCACCCAGAAACCACCCAGGGTCAGGCTCAAGATACTTTGCGTCACTTGATAGCCATTCACAGTGATATCTGACCATGGATCGTAATAGAGCGTATACGTTTCCACCGATAGGCAGAAAAATAAATCAACAGGCACGCATGACGATAACGCCTAAAACCCATTAAACCATATAAATACTTTCGATGTCCCCTTGCGATAGCCTACTAATAATGTCATCAGCACAGGAAACCAGAATATAATCACTGCTGTCCCCATATCTGGTTGAAACAAGGTCATCCCTGAATAGATACCTGGGACGATAAAGACCGCAGGTATAAATACTTTAGGCAAGGATACAATTTCTTGAATCGTTTCCACTTACCATTGGCTCGTTTCCCGAAATAGGACTTGATTTTTGCGAACCCATCGATTATGAATCCATTCACTTTGACTCCAATCGTAACGCTCTAGTAAATAGAATTCCCCATGTTTTTTCACATGTGAATCCAGGGCTATAGGCGCCCAAATGATGGCCCCTAATTTCGCAAATTCCGAAGGCTGTATGGTAAAGCCCAGGGGCAATCCAATCCACCGCGCGCACCATTCGCATCATGCTACTCGACGCTATTAGTATATCCACAATAACAAACCACGATAGTCGCCAACATAACGAACTGCCATTTTGCGTCGGTCCACTTTCGATAATCAAACTGATAGAATATAATGGCTACCACCAGTACCAATCAAAAAGAAATACTAACTGTTTCAAAACAGATAATAAGAACGGTGTCCAATCATACTCCCGATAATACCTTCGTATAGGTCACGCTGTATCCATTTAAAAACCCGATGAGGATAATCCCAAACAAAGGGATCAAGATACCTTGCCCATCATGCTTGACCATGCGGTTATAGAACCTACGAATGCGCTCCACTAGGCCCGGATTGCCTTGACTATTATTCTCCGGCATGGCTTGTATCACTTCCTTTAGCTGGCTTAATCGCCTCTAAGCGGAAAATCGGTTGCCCTTTGGCGCTGAACTTTTCTTCATATTCTGTACGCACATTCGGCGTATCCGTGCTATGTAAATCATAACTTACATTCTTCAATGTCCATCCAGTTTTCAAATTCTTCTAAGGAGAACATAAATAATCCTTCATTATCTGTTTTGAAATGGATTTCTCCATCCTCTTTTAAGAGGCGCGCATAGCGGTCTAAAAATGTATGGTACGTCAATCTGCGCTTCGCATGTTTCGCCTTTTAGCCATGGATCGCATGAAATTAATGTAAAAACGGTCTACCTCGCCCGGTGCGACTACTTCTTCGATACCTGCAATGTCGAACAAGCTCACTTTTCCATTGTCTGCTTGTTGTTCATATAATTTTTGCACGCATAGTATAGGACCCCGATTTGCACTTCAAAGCCCACAAAATTCGCCTCTGGATGTGCTTCACACATTCCGGCAATAAATTTGCCTTTTCCCGTTCCCAACTCCATATATAAAGGCTTCGTTGGATCCCCGAAACTTTCTCTCCATTTTTCCTTGAAAACTTCGTGATTCTCTAGTACAGTATACTTATCATATGCAAGGATTGCTTCATCAATCCATGGTTTTTCTACGTAAACGCATAGTAACTCCTTTAAAACAATCTTATCTTTTACTATTATAGTACATCATGTGGTCCATGTCAGTACTCTCTTATAAAATTTTTACAACACGAAAGGTTCCCTATGAAAGCATTAGTATTATCCAGTGGCGGTGTAGACTCCACCACTTGCCTTGCTATGGCTATCGACGCTGTCGGTGCCGACAATGTGAGCGCCCCTATCCATCTGGTGCATGGTCAGAAACACAAAAAGAATTGCACTGCGCTAAAGGCCATCGCCGATTACTACCATATTCCCCACTATGAACTAGATTTGACGCAGGTCATGTCCTACTCCAATTCGTCTTTGTTATCTTCTTCTACTGAAAGTATCGATCATCGCACCTATGGCGAACAGATTGCAGAAACCGGTCTCCGTCATCCACCTAGCTGTACCGTTTCCGCAATGGATCTGATCCTATCCATGGCTGCTGGCTTAGCCCTCGGTCTACGCAGGAGGAAGAGTGACCATCTATATCGGCGCCCATGCTGATGATGCTGCGCAGTGATGCGTGCCAGACTGTCGACCACGACTTCCAGCCATCATATGAGATGAAGCCATTTGACATCGGTTCTTATGACAAAGTGCGCCTCTATGCTCCTCTCCAATGATATGAACAAATCCCTTGTCGCCACAAGAAGGATTGCGTTTACAGGTTCGCCTACCACCTTACGCGTCGGGTTCGTATGAAGGCGGCTCTGCTCATACGCTACATGTGGCACATGCCGTGATCGAGAACAGGCTTTCGCTGATAATGGTATAGTGGATCCATTATTACAACAGAAATAACACAGCTTATTCAACCTTTTTGGATTGAATAGCTTTTATCCTTCTTTAGTCACTTCGATTACCTGACTGGAATTAGCATCAATAAACTAACATGCATAATGTCACCGTTCACATCTAATACCATATGGTATCTAGCCACATATTCTTTGTATCAAGTTCCCATGCGCGATGAACGGCACTACCTACCTAGTAGTAATAGCCACTTGCTTTGCCTCATCAGGATTAATTACATTTCCTAAGTCGATAGCTGTAAGATTCTTTTGAGATTTTCTGGTGCTGTATCTGCTTCTGCGCTCAGAACTTGGCCGAGTGGTTGCATCAATCATCACACTATGACCAGCACTCCGAAGAAACACACCGCTGCGTAGCTTTTGCGTCCATCTTGTTTCCGCGAGTTGTCCCTTTAATTTGCGCCGTTGTTATTGTATACAGATTAACTGCCCTTTGGCATCTACCATAATAAGGGTCTGTGTCCATCATTAGCTTCTACCTTATCTGTTGTGGGCACAACTTTTTGTTTCTGAGTAAAGCCACCTTTTTAGCTTTAACGGTGTCCCGCATCCATCGACAGTGGACTCCATAGATATCACTATTTTGCTTGGCATTATGCCAATACCGTGATGCCTCACTGCAGCAGACATATAATAGCACAAATACTCCAGGATACCTATGATTATCTTTCGTCTCATATTACATCCTTTATATACACTAAATTAGTTTCGGATACAGTATACACTATAATTATGAACATAATATGAACCAAATGCTCATACTTTTACAATATATCATGACTACACCATAACTAATTTCATAGAGTAAAATCATAGGTCCCGCAATCATAGTTTTGTGATAACATATCTGGGGTCGGTGAAATAGCTGCACCCACGATAAAAGCCACGAGAAATAAACATTTTCCTATATGTCCCGTAATCGATCAGATGAAAGAATACCCAATACACCCAAAAGCAATCAAAATAATCAGTAGTTCAAAACGTAATTCCGAAAGGGTAAAATAGAAAGACAATCACAAAATCGATATATTGCCCTATAGAAAATAATGGTTGTAGTTCATCTGTACCCAAAGCCGATAAAAACTGATATAGCCATAGGAGCTACTAAAGTAGTAGGAAAATAGTACACCCACCACAAATAAGACGTCACGCTATGAGGCACCACCATGAAAAGTGACCTCTTCTCGCCTTTCGACAAGGCCGGTACATATGAAAGCCCAAAGTCTGATAAAACCATACAGGACTAGATACAATACAACCCGCTACTAAGAAATCTTCATATACGTAAAAAGGCTTCTGTTGGTTTTCGTATAATACAATTTTCTCACTGGTGCCACTAAAATTTGCAGAATATCTTCCACATAATAGTACGCCACAAAGCGTGCCCTACAATGATGATAGCAATCACAGAAATGACTAGACGTACACGGAGTTCACTCTAAGTGGTCTACCACAGACATGAGAGGACGCCTTCGCATGAGTTTCTGCCTCTGTCTCTGTATAGGTATCTCTGCAACAAGGCGTCTTGCTCTCCTGTTGTTGAGCAAGACGCTTTTTTGTGCTATGACACTATTCAGGATGGACGTTTTAGCACTCATCTCAAAGTCTTTTGCTTGAAATGGTTTCATACTACACCTTACGGGTAGCTAACTTTCTCAAGAACAGTTTCTAAAATATCTTTTTCCTTTGAAAGATGGCAATTGTCTGTAACGCCTATCTCTGCTTGTTGCGATATTGCGCCTCTAAAGTGCTAGACAGCTTGTCGATACCGCCTAAGGACGTCACATAGTCCAGCAACTCTTTGCATCGGTTCTTGCCTTTGATATCTGCAATCATATCTTCTAGGTGTGAACGAGTATTTCATCGCGTTACAACAGACAATAATGGATAGGTCAAAATACCTTCTTTTCACATCTTTGCCCACTGGTTTACCCGTAGTCACTGTCTGTTCCCGATAATCCATCACATCGTCCGTGATTTGGAATGCCATACCCTAAGCCATGACCATATTGACGCAACAATTGAATGTGCTCTTCTGACCAACCGCCCTAGAATACCACCCTAATGCCAAACAACCTTCGATGAAATCCGCCGTTTTTCTTTTGTGTTTTTCAACAAGTATCGATCCGTGCCTTGATCTAATCGGTACACATCTTCCATTTGCATAAATTCGCCTTCTACTAAGGCTGTGATAATTTCAGAAAAATAGTTAAAGCATGGAATCGAGCCCACTTCTGCCACGATGGAAAAGGCTTTGGCAAACAAGTAATCACCGCTGAGGATGGCCACCTTATTGCCTTTTTACTGCAATGGATAGACTCCACACCCACGGCGCACTTCCGCTTGGTCTAGTACATCATCGTGAATCAATGTGGCTAGATGTAACATTTCAATGGCTCCTGCCATACGAATGCGATCTTCTTGTTTGGAATCACCGGCTAGGGCAATCAATAAACATAATTGCGCCCGCAACCGTTTGCCACCCCCTGCTGAAAGAGGGCGAATGAGTGCGTTGAAATCTTCTGCCCCTGTCGTTATGAGTACCTGCAAATATTCTTCTACACCCGATAAATCTTTAGAAACTCGTAGTTTCATTTGTGCATTTGTAAGAATACTCATTCCTCTTCCCCCAATAATACTGCATTAATGCGAGATATTAGCGCTCTCAGCCTGTATGTTTCAAGGAACTATATAAAATCGGTGGATACCCTGTGGGATATCGTTCCTCAATTAGGCGCAATTGCTTTTTGGCGCTCATTCATTTTTTCAATTTATCTGCTTTTGTCACCACGATTTGTAAAAGGGCACCCATGGGATTGTAACCAATCAAAGGCACTCTTGATCGATAGGGTAGTTCTGGATGACGCCATCGATGAGCAAGCACAACAGCATCATCCGTTCACTTTTGCAGAATATAATTGGCAATGAAAGAAGACCAAATATTCGTATTAGAGCCACCTGTTTTGGCATATCCATAACCTGGTAAGTCCACCAAGAACCAATGAAAAACGACGTTCCATATCATTAGGTAAATCCTCTTTGGATTCGATGGTAAAGAAATTGATCGTTTTTGTTTTCCCTGGTGTACCACTCACAAGAGCCAACCCTCGATGATTGCACAAGGAGTTGATCAAAGAGGATTTGCCCACATTGGAGCGCCCCAAGAAAGCGATCTCAATGGTATCACCTTCTGGGTATTGGTCCACTTTCACCGCTGATGCCGTATACTTCGCTGCAATGATGCGAGGACCCGTCGGCTCTTTTCTTGTATACACTGGCTTTGGTTGGCGCTTTACTGCTGGTTTCTTTTTCATAGCAATGCCTTTTCTAATACTTCTTCCATCGTTTTTACTGGCGTAATGAGCAAGCCTTCTTTCACGATGTCTGGCAATTCTTGAATGTCTTTTTGTTGCCTTCAGGAATTAATACTTCTTTCACACCATAACGAAGGGCTGCCAATAATTTTTCTTTCAAGCCCCCGATAGGAAGAACACGACCACGCAAGGTAATTTCCCCTGTCATAGCAATATCAGAGCGCACTTTTTGCCTGTTAATGCAGATACATAGCCAAGTGTCATCGTAATCCCTGCGGATGGACCATCTTTTGCGTCGCCCCTTCTGGCAAGTGCACGTGAATGTCTAATTCCTTTGTGGAATTTTTCTGGCAATCCCAATTCCTTTTGGCGATGACGAATGTAGGACATAGCTGCTTGACCAGACTCTTGCATCACTTTACCCAAGCTACCTGTAAGATTTAACTTGCCAACTCCTGCCATCGTTGTGGCTTCGCATGGCACACAACGCGCCCACAGACGTCCAAGCAAGACCATATACCAAGCCTATTTGCGCTTGTTTTTCTCTGGCTTTCTTCTAGGAAAATAGGAGTGCCCAAATAGTCTTCAAATTCTTCACTGTCACTTTTCGGTGCTTTTTCACCTTCTGTTACCACTTAGCGTAAGCTAATTTACGGCAGATTTTAGCGATGGTTTTTTTCCAAGGTACGTACGCCTGCTTCACGTGTATATTCTGAAATAACACGTTTTAACACCGCATCTGAAAGTTTCACACCTTGACCTTGCAAGCCATGTTTTTCCAATTTGTTCTCGGCACTAAATAACGTTTCGCAATTTCTAGTTTTTCTTCCTGCGTATAGCTGCTGAGTTCGATTATTCCATACGATCGCGTAATGGCTCTGGAATATGACTCGGCACATTGGCTGTCGTAATCCAGAATACATCGGAAAAGTCGAATGGAATTTCAATGTAATGGTCACTGAATGTACTATTTTGTTCAGGGTCTAATACTTCTAACAACGCAGAGGATGGATCCCCTTTGTAATCAGAGGCTAATTTGTCGATTTCATCTAGCAAGAACACAGGGTTACGAGTACCCTGCATTCTTTTAGGTCCTTGGATCATACGACCCGGCAATGCCCCTACATAGGTACGACGATGACCTCTAATTTCAGCCTCATCGCGAACACCACCCAAGGAGGCGCGGATAAACTCACGGTTCATCGCTTTCGCAATGGAGCTAGCCAAGGAGGTTTTACCTACCCTGGAGGCCTACTAAACATAAAATAGAGCCACCTTGTTTACCAGACAACTTGCGCACTGCCAAAAATTCTAGAATGCGTTTCTTCACTTTTTCTAATCCATAGTGATCACCTTCTAACACGTCCATGGCTTCTTTTAGGTCCAAACGATCTTCGGACAAAGTATTCCAAGGCAATTGCAATAACCACTCAATGTAGTTGCGCAAAATATTGGATTCTGGCATCATTTGCGGCATACGGCTGTAGCGAGTGATTTCTTTATCGATGCGATTGTGAATCTCTTCAGATAATTCTAGTGCTCGCAATTGTTCACGAAGTTCATCTGCCTCTTGGTCAGGATCCATTTTGTCGCCCAGTTCGTCGTGGATAATGCGGATTTTTCACGCAAGAAGTATTCTTTTTGCGCTTTTTCCATCTGCGCACGGACTTGGTTATTAATGGAGTTTTCCATATCATTAATTTGTAGTTCTGTATTGATGATACCTACCACCATATTGAGTCGACGGTTGACGGACAATTCATCCAGAAGACTTTGACGCACTCGTGTATTGATCGGCAATACATGTGCCACTTGGTCTGCCAATTCGCTGGCACTTTCACTGTTTAACACGTGGTCAAGCCCTTCATCGGTGACTGGTTTTGATCACTTCCACCCATTTTCGCAAATTTAGTTTGCAAAATACGGCGGTATGCTTCTTCTTCCATAGGCTCTTCGTGAACCGGATTCAACATTGTTACGTTCACTTCGTAGCATGGTTCCGTAGCGATAATTTCATCCACTTGTACACGAGTCATGCCTTCTACCAGAATGCGCACAACTCCGCCCGGTAGGCGCAGCATTTGATTTATTTTAACAATCGTCCCAACTTGTCCTAATTCGTCCAATGTAGGAGTTTCGATACTTTCGTCTTTTTGCGTAGCTACCACCAAGTAATGATCTCGCTCCATCGCCGTTTTTACAGCTTGTCACTGATGTGTGCGACCAATATCTAATTGTGTTACTACTTTGGGGAATACGACCATTCCACGAAGGGGAACCATCGGTAATGTCATCGGTTTAGTTTCCATTGAACCTCCCGTTACTATATTTAAAAAAGAAACTCATTCCCCTGTTGAAATGAGTTTCTTTGCCCTGTACTATCTGATTTGCTTCAGCGAGGACTCATTTGTTGAGTATTGGCTCTTCTTCGCCACGAACCGCTTTGGCCGTTACAATACATTCTTTGACATCTGTCATCGAAGGTACTTCGAACATAACGCGTTTCATAACTTTTTCGATGATCGCCCGTAAGCCCCGCGCTCCAGTATTGCGTTCTAACGCTTCTTTTGCAATTTCATGGAGTGCCTCTGTTTCAAAACACTAATTTTCACATCATCCAAGGACAGCATTTTTTTCGTATTGTTTTGTCAATGCATTTCTAGGTTCTGTCAAAATTTTTGATCAATGCCTCTTCATCGAGTGGGCTGAGCGTAACCATCACTGGCAATCGTCCAATAAATTCAGGAATTAACCTGAATTTTTGTAAGTCTTCTGGTACGACTTCTTTCAAGATAGAGGCAACATCTTTTCCTCTTTTCTTTTTGGATATCTGCACCAAAGCTAATGTTTTTGTAGCTGTACGTTTCGTAATCACTTTATCCATGCCATCGAAAGCACCGCCATATAAATAAAATATTGGTTGTATCAATTTGTAACATCTCTTGATTTGGATGTTTCTGCCTCCTTGCAGGTGGCACAGATGCAACTGTTCCTTCAAGGATTTTTAGTAATGCTTGTTGAACACCTTCCCCTGATACATCACGAGTGATGGAAGGGTTCTCTGATTTTTCGAGCAATCTTTATCGATTTCATCACATATAGATGATGCCTCGTTCGTGCTAGCTCGATATCATGGTCGGCAGCTTGGATGAGTTTTGAGAAGAATGTTTTTCACGTCTTCCCCACGTATCCAGCTTCTGTTAGACTAGTAGCATCAGCCATTGCAAATGGGCACTTGTAACATTTTTGCCAGTGTTTGAGCCAACAATGTTTTTACCGCTACCTGTAGGTCCGATGAACAATACATTGGACTTTTTGTAGTTCTACATCATCGATCACATTGTCGTGTTGCAAACGTTTATAGTGGTTGTACACGGCTACAGACAAGAAACTTTAGCGTCATCTTGACCAATAACATATTGATCAAGATGAGCTTTGATTTCTTTCGGTGTCGGGAATATCCTTGTAAATCAAATGTTTCGTAGATCTCTTCGACTTTGTCTTCATCGATAATATGTTGACATACATCGATGCATTCATTACAGATGAACACATTAGGACCAGCTATTAATTTATCTACTTCTGTTTCTGCTCGACCGCAAAAATTACAGCGTCTTTCTTTATCGTCTTTATTCAAAGCCTCGTGCCTCCTTATTTTGCTAGTTTTAGATAGTGAGTCAACACTTCATCGATCAATCCATAGTCTTTTTGCATCTTGTGCAGACATGAAATTATCACGATCTGTATCTTTGTGCAATCACATCATAGGCTGACCTGTATGATGAGTCCAACACGCCATTTCAATTCTTCTCGCAAACGCAAAAATCTCACGAGCATGAATTTCAATTTCAGAAGCTTGTCCCTTGGACACCACCTAATGGTTTGGTGAATCATGATACGAATGTGGTAATGCATAGCGTTTACCTGGTGCTCCTGCTGTTAACAACAAGGAACCCATACTCGCCGCAGAACCTACACAAATGGTAGATACATCAGGTTTGATGTACTGCATAGTATCGTAAATCGCCATACCTGCAGTCACCACACCACCAGGGCTATTAATGTATAAGTGAATATCTTTATCTGATCTTCAGATTCTAAAAATAGCAATTGCGCTACAATACTATTCGCCACTGTATCATCAATAGGGCCACTCAATAAAATAATTCGATCTTTTAACAAACGAGAGTAAATATCGTAGGAACGCTCACCACGTCCAGTTTGCTCCACTACGATTGGCACATACATGACATCTTTCACCTCTTATACATGTACCTGCGTTAGCAATTATTCAGCTTTTTCAGCACCTTTAGCATTCTCGATGATGAAACGAGCCGCTTTTTTGCGTGCTACAGAGCTAGCTAACATAGATACACGACCTTCTTTTTACAATGATATCGTATACTTCTTTTGGATCAGCACCGAATTGTTGGGACATAGCAAAGATTTCATAGTTCATGTCTTCTGGAGTTACTTGAACATTTTCTGCTTTTGCGATTTCATCTAATACTAAGTCAGCGCGAACATTTTCAGCTGCCGTCTTTATTTTCTTCACGTAAATGCTTCGATAGTTTTATTGGAGAATTTCAAGTAGTCTTCTAATTTCAAGCCACGGCCTTCCAAGTTCATCGCTAATTCTTGAACCATTTGGTCTGCGCGGTCTTCAATCATGATTTCAGGAATATCTACTGTTGCATTTTTCACAGCTAATTCTACTAAACCCTGCATTGTAGGGTGTCGATGGCACGACGAGTCGCGTCATCTTCCATACGTTTGCGAAGGTCAGCTACGAATTCTTCATGCTGTGTTGTAAGCTGGTTCAGTTTTACCTTGACCTACAGATACGGAACGAACAAATTCATCAGTGATTTCTGGTAATTCTTTGCGTTTAATGTCATGGATATGGCATTCGAAATTTTGTCTTTACCAGCTAATTCTGCTACATGAAGTAGTCTTCTGGGAAAGATACTGTTACAGTTACGTCTTCACCAGCTTTGTGACCGATTAATTGTTCTTCGAAACCAGGGATGAAATCGCCAGAACCGATTTGTAATGGGTAGGATTTACCTTCGCCACCATCAAATGCTTCGCCATCAACGAAACCTTTCGAAGTCAATTGTTGCAAAATCATCGTTTTGTACAGTAGCACTCTTCGGAGCTGCTACCATTTTTAGCTTGTTGGCTACGGATATTGTTCAATTGTTCTTCTACTTGTTCGTCAGTGATCGTCGCATCTTGTTTTTCTACTTCTAAACCTTTGTAGTCACCCAATGTAACTTCTGGTTGCTTTTACTACTGTAGCTTTGAAGATCAAGTCTTTACCTTCTTCAAATTGTTCACGTTCGATTTCTGGTTCGCTTAGCAGTGAATGATTTCATTTTCACGAAGTGCTTCTGTGTAAGCACGACCTGCTAACACTTCAAATGCTTCTTCAGCGATAGCTTCTTTTACCGTAGTTCATTTCTAAAATTTTGCGGCGCTTTGCCTTTTACGGAAAACCTGGAATGTTAACTTGTTTTGCAATGCGTTTTTACCGCTTTCATCAAAACCTTTTTACATCTTCCGCTGGAATTTCGATTGTAATAGATACTTTGTGTGATCAACAGGAGTTTACAGTTGCTTTCATGAAAACTATTTCCTCCTTAGGGTATATACACCCAAATTATAAGTTTTAATATTGCATTTCTTTAATATTATCATAAAGTTAGCCAATAGTGCAATTATTTCCCTATTTACCTTGTTCTTCAGCGATAAGTTTCATGATATCATGACGGCTCACCATACCGATTAAATGATACGCATCATCAACAACTGGTAAGTTTTTCAAATGCTTTTTCTACCATAGCTCTACAGTCACTTCCTACTTCTGCATCTGCATAGGCAGTAATCACTCTGTAGTCATAATTTCTTCTACATGAGTAGCCATCAATTTTTGAATTGTCCATCGTATTCACCGATGCCACCGTAGTAAATGTTAGCACCTAAAAATATTGATATAATGTGGTGCATGAGGACGAACTTTTTATATAACAAGTCCCCTTCCGACACAATACCGATTAATTTGTTTATCTTCATCTACTACAGCAATGGCTGTTAAATTATGTTTCACCATCAATTTAGCTACATTCGTAATTTGTTCATCTTTACCAACAGTAATTGGATATTTGTTCATAATCTCTTGTAATGTCATAGTCGGTTCCTCCTATTTCATATATACATACGCAGCAAAGATAGCAATCACTATCGCTGTTACTACCAAAATCGCAGTTAAACTTTTGCGGTTACCTCCATCGCCCACCCTTCTTCGGTGCCGATGTGGTTTCCCTCTTCATCATAATTATGACGATATTGACCTTCTAGGTCCCACATAATCTGTTACATCTTCCACTTTTCGCTTGTTGACGCATCTCTTGCAAACGTTTTCTCGTTCTTCCACGTCATTTTGTCTACAGAATGGACTTGCACTTTCATCACATCTTCTCGTAACCCATCAATACGTGGCACCATTAATTTGCAGATCGTTCTACCAACATCCCTATTAATGTCTACGCACGAACTCAATGCAGTGTTGATGCAAGAATAAAATTTGCATCGTCTTCTCTTCGATACACCGTGCGTGCCCTGCTAGCATCGCTTTGAAGTATACTCATTTCTTTGCAATCATATCACCACTGTAGAAATATAATAATCCACACGGTCAAAAATTTTATTTCAATTCTACATTTTGTTCTAATAATTCTTGTTTACGATGCAATAGATACGCTGGATTACCCCCATCAGTTTCCATTTGCTTGAATCATATTAGCCATATCTACATAGGTATCTAAATACGGTACAAATTGTATTTGTTACATTTTGATATTCACCGTATACTATCCAATATACCAGATGACGTTCTTCTAATATGTCTAGATATGTCCCCTTTTCTTTCTAATTCGACAAAGAGTGTTTCATATCCTTGTACCAGTGTTTTGTATTTCACCTTTGAATAGCAAGAATATCTTCTTTTCCCTCTGTTAATTCTGTCTTTATAATGTCTCGACAAATTCGGATCATCTAAAGGTAATTCTTGTACATCTCCAGACACATAGGTAATTCCTTTTTCAATTGCACTTGCCCATATATATCTCCTTTCCTACCAATGATATGGTTCATTTCGATTAATCTTTACAAGCTCTATATAATTGTTCTACCAGCACAAGGCGCACCATTTGATGGGTGAAAGTCATAGGGCTAATGGACAATTTCCAGTTTGCCCGTTGTCTCAGTTCTTCGACACCCCAAAGGCGCCACCGATGAAGAACACCATCTCGCTATGCCCTTGTACTCTACTCACTAATGCGCTTTTGCCAAAGTCCTCGAGCTCATCTGTTTTCCGTATACATCCAGAAAGCACCACAAAGGATTGAGATTGACAATATTTCAACAACCGTTGCCCTTCATCATAGAGTGCTTTTTGCTTATCTGATGGGCTTGGTTTATCCCCTAATTTACTTTCAGGCAGTTCTGTAATCGTCACACCTCCATAGGTTGCAATCGTTTTACAAATTCCGCTACCCCTTCTCGTAAATAAGGTTCTTTTAACTTTCCTATACAATAGATAGAAAATTTCATACTATCACTATCTCCCTAAGACGTTTCACTATATTTCACACTAGGCATCTATGGATATTATTTTCGATATACCACCGATGGATGTATATTCCTTCGATCTCCCATGATTGCAGTAAAGCCCATTTGCCCTTGATGTTTTGCACCACGTTTAGTAAGCGATCTGATAATCGTTCTACTCAAGTGGAGCGAATTATTTCTGCTCTGAACGATGGGCAAAAGATCACTTCCATATCCTTAGGTCGTCTCAAGGGCTGACAACACTTTCATAGCCGTCACATTCGACAAATGATCCCGCATTGCCTTTTCACATCGACGTTTTTAAATTCTGGCGAGTAGGGTCCGTAGACCAACATATGCTCATCATAGTTGGCTTCTAATACCAATAAATCTGTATCATGCAGATGCTCTAGCATCTCCTTTAGATACCATGCCTGTATCCGTCAATAAAGCCGCCTTTTGTGTGCCCTTTATAACAAGTGATCCCCAATGGGATCCACCGCATCATGACTCGTGGAAAATGGCTGCTAATACCATACTCTCCTATGGTTGACTTCTTCGTCCTAACCCGTTTGAAAAAGCACTCCGCGGACAAGCTAAACTTTATCCATAGAGACGCCGTGCTGTTTATGTCTTGTCATAATGGGCAAGCCCATTTGCTTTAATCATTTGCGTAAACCCCTCGCAATATGGTCAGAATGTTCATGGGTAATGACGATGCCCTTCCACCATATGTTTCGGGTATTTCTAAATCCCTGCAAAAGCATTAGTAATCCTTCGACAACTAATGCCTGCATCAACGATCACTGCACTGTGAGAACTGCGTATGATGGTGCAATTCCCTTTACTACCGCTAGCTACGACATGAACTTCTAATTCTTTTTTCTTGCAATGTCATTGTCTCCCTAGCTTCTTTTCTAATACATCTATGAAAGCTTTTCATATTCTCCGTTAAATCTGGTCCTCGACGGAACATATCGCCCCCTACTAGGAACATCGTATCCTTTGCCGTAAAATGCTCACCAATTCAGGTAAACGAGCTTCCGTCACACCACCGCCCGGTGATGGGCATGATGGTTTAATCGATGCCAATGTTCCTCGATTACTATCGCAAATTTGACGGCATAAGTCTGGTTTAAAACGTAAATCGTCCACCGTAGGATACGAAAAATATTCATATCACCGCCGAAGATACGTGGCAACAAGCCCATCCAAATGGTAGGAGCAATGCCCGATGTACCCGGCAACGTGAATCCACCCATCATCGATGGATGCACGATCAATGGCAAATTCAAAGAATCATCCGTGAGCCAATCGATGGAGCCAGCCAGCCGATTAAGGACGGCGCTACCATGAGAGCCGTAGCACCCGCTTCTTTCGCATAATGAGCCCGCTCTAGTACGTCTGTACCATCCCCCAGATACATTGGTCGCATAGAGGTATGATGACCGCTCTTAGCATTCGCCTCTTGCACCGCATGAGCACAACGTGACACCCGATCTTTGAAAGGAGAAAAGGATTGATTCGTCAAGCCATGGTCATCCTTGATCACATCGGCACCGCCCATCGTATAGGCGTGACACATGCGAGCCAATTCTTCGTTGGGTGTACCCATCGGTTTAATGACTGCTTGAATCATAGGACGAGTTGGCGTTTGACACAACTCTCGAATGCCCCCTAAGCCAAATTTAGGGCCTTGAAAGGCGTCGACTAAACTTGGGCACTAACTTCATGTCCACCACCCAAATGTGTGGTTGCAACGACGAGTTCCCAAAGACTACATTTAAAAACTGTGTCACTTCAAATCCCGATGTCTCCACGGGATAGGCAATTTTCGCCCAAAAATAATCTTCTTTTTCTTCCAAAAAAAGCAACTGTCCCACCATGTGACGGCGAGGGTCGCTTTCACCCTAATAATTCGTAAGGAAATTCAATAGTTTGCTCCACCTGTATAGACCATGCCACTTGCTTCGCCTCTTCGTAGGTGGGAACATGCAATGCGTAGGTTACGGAAAATGTTTCCATCAGTAACTCCTTTCCCATCATTACAACTGTATCTATTCTATCTTGTAAGTATCTATGTGAAAGTCTGTTACACTCATTACCATGTAACAGTTCCAGAGAATCTATTTTTCTCTATTCTTATAGTATGACATAAGTTCTCATGAAATGCTATGCCATACCCTACAATTATACACTATATGCAATAAAAAGAACCCTATAATCGACTAGGTTCTTTTCTAAGAATGTGGTACACTGTTACTATTATTTACTTCTATCATTCTACTAGGTGTTGTGACTGCCTATATGCACTCTTAAGAGCGACCATCCATATCAGTGGCACAACATCCTGACATTTGACATAGAGATACATGCATCATGTATCAGAAAGGACTCTCTATGAACTGGAACAATTATCTTTCAACTATGACACAAACATTACCCCCTTCTGGGATCTCGCAAATTTTTGGGGAAAAAGCAATGGCTATGGACCATGTCATCTCCCTCTGCGTGGGAGAACCCGATTACATACCTCCTCAACCTGTAGCTAGATGCACTCGTTGCCAGTGTGGAACGAGGGGAAACAAACTACTCCCCAATGCAGGTATCTTGCCACTACGCGAGGCTATTAGCAATTGGTATAACCGCCGTTACCACGTACACTACGGCACAGATGAAATGATGCTCACCATCGGTGCTAGTGAGGCCATCGATTTGTCCTTACGTGCCCTCTTAAACGAAGGTGATGAAGTATTGATCCCAAATCCATCCTATGTGGCACACCAAGCAGAGGTCCACATGTGGCGGCAAGGCTAGTTCCTGTACCGACGCATTTAGAAGATGATTCAAACTCGTGTACAAGAGTTAGAGAAACTTGTGACGGACAAAACAAAGGCTATTTTGATGTGCTACCCAAGCAATCCTACAGGAGCCATCATGGACTATGAAGATTTATTGCCTATCGCCGAGTTCGCTGAAAAGCCCATGATTTAATCATCATCTCCGATGAAATTTACTCGGAGCTCACCTACCACAAGGACCATGTATCTATAGCATCCTTACCGGGCATGAAAAGAACGGACTATCATCTTAAACGGCTTTCTCCAAGTCCCTATGCCATGACAGGTCTTCGCATCGGCTTCCTATGTGCACCTTCTGAGTTCATTACAGCTTGCATTAAATTGCACTCAGTACAGTATCGTCGCACCTGCTACACCAGTGCAACACGCTGCCATCGTAGCTCTAAACGAATGTGATGACTCCGTTATCGCTATGCGACAAGATTACCTAGAACGACGTGACATGATCGTGAAAGGATTCCAAGACATGGGCCTACCTGATTGCCGTACCAGAAGGAGCTTTCTATGTGTTCCCAGATATTTCTCAAACCGGTTTATCCGATGAAAGTTTCTGTGAACAATTGCTAGAGCAACAACATGTAGCCGTTGTACCGAGGTTCTGCCTTTCGGCACCTGCGGTGCTAACCGCATTCGTTGCTCCTATGCGTCTTCTAAAGAAACTATTCAAGAGGCGTTACGAAGAATACAAATTTTTCTTAACAACATTACAGAAGTAAATAATCTATAACAGACCATAGGTAGGTGAATCCTAACTGTTCTTCCTACCTGCTGTAACACCTTATAGATTACAGCAACTCTAGACAACTTAAAAATCTGATAAAAGGGTTGTACCACTGCCACTGGCAGTTCGGTACAACCCTTTTTCTATCTCTTCGATATGTTATTATGCACGTTCACAAGAGGCTGTCGTAATATATACAGAGTTGTTTTTCCACTTCTAGGAATCCCCTGGAAGGATAAACTCTTCACGTTTGCCATCATGGTCAATGCGAATCGCCCCTGGCGCCAAAGCGCTCACTAAGGGCATATGATGTGGTTGGATACCAAACTCTCCATCAAGAGCTTTTTCCTACCACCATCGTTGCGTCTCCAGAAAACACTGTTTCATCAGGAGTAATAATTGTTACATGCATGGTACTCATAGATTATTCTCCTTTCCCTAACATGTCCCTTCCTTTGGCAACAGCTTCATCGATAGTTCCCACCATGTAGAAAGCACTTTCCGGGTAAGTCATCATGTTTACCTTCTAGGATTTCACGGAAACCACGCAATGTTTCTTGCAATGGCACATATTTACCAGGACTGCCTGTAAATACTTCGGCTACGAAGAATGGTTGACTCAAGAAACGTTGAATTTTACGAGCACGAGCTACTGTCAATTTATCCGCTTCAGACAATTCTTCCATACCTAAGATGGCAATGATATCTTGTAAATCTTTTGTATTTTTGAAGTACTTCTTGTACGCCACGAGCGACGGAGTAATGTTCTTCCCCTAATACTAATGGATCCAAGATACGGCTTGTGGAATCCAATGGATCCACGGCTGGGTAAATACCAAGTTCTGCAATGGAACGAGACAATACTGTAGTAGCATCCAAGTGAGCAAATGTAGCCGCTGGCGCTGGGTCAGTCAAGTCATCGGCAGGCACATATACGGCTTGTACAGACGTAATGGAACCTTCTTTTAGTAGATGTGATACGTTCTTGTAATGCCCCTACGTCATTGGCCAATGTTGGTTGGTAACCAACGGCAGATGGCATACGACCTAGCAAGGCAGATACTTCGGAACCAGCTTGGATGAAACGGAAAATGTTATCTACGAATAACAACACGTCTTGTTGTTGCACATCACGGAAATATTCCGCCATAGTCAAACCTGTTAAAGCTACGCGCATACGAGCTCCAGGAGGCTCATTCATCTGTCCATACACAAGCGCTGTTTTAGACAATACGCCAGACTCTTTCATTTCATTCCAAAGGTCATTCCCTTCACGGGTACGTTCACCAACGCCTGCGAATACGGAGTAACCACCGTGTTCTGTAGCGATGTTATGAATCAATTCCATGATGAGAACTGTTTTACCTACACCGGCACCGCCAAATAGACCGATTTTACCACCTTTTACATATGGTGCAATTAAGTCTACGACTTTAATACCAGTTTCTAAAATATTAGTTTCTGGTGCTAATTCATCAAATTTTGGAGCAGCACGGTGAATTGGCCAGTGTTCATTCACTTTCACTTCTGCTGGATCGTGGTCTACTGTTTCGCCTAATACGTTGAAAATACGACCTAATACACCATCACCAACAGGAACGGAAATAGCGGCACCTGTGTCCACTGCTTCCATACCACGAGTCAATCCATCGGTGGAACTCATGGCTACACAACGAACTGTGTCATCACCCAAATGTCTGCATCACTTCTACAACAATCTTAGATGCTTGTTCGTCGCCTTTTTGTAATAGTAATTGCATTGTAAATAGCAGGCAATTCACCTTTTGGGGAAGACAACGTCTACCACCGGTCCAATAACCCTGAACTACTTTACCTATATTTGTACTCATATACGAGATACTCCTTTATCTATTATTGCAATGCGTTTGCACCGCCTACGATTTCAGAAATTTCGTTAGTAATACCTGCTTGGCGCAACTTATTGTATTCTAAGTGCAAGGTACCAATCAATTCGCCTGCATTATCGGTAGCGGATGTCATGGCCGTCATACGGGCACCCAACTCACTAGCCGCCCCGTGTAGCAATGCATTATATACAGTGCTTTCCACATAGGCTGGCAACAATTGTTCCAATACAGACCCTTGATTCGGATAGAATAAACTTTCACCAGTTGCTTCTGTATCCGACTCTAATGAAAGAGGTAATAAGCGCTCATGAGTCACTTCTTGCAATAAGGAGTTCACAAACTTAGTGTATACCAATACCACTTCATCTACCTCACCAGACAAGAACATGGTTTTCACTTGTTCCACAATGTCTTGAGCATGATGAAAGCCTGGTTTATCAGAAAAACCTTGCAACTCAGAGACTACAGAATAGCCATGGCCTCTGAAATATTCCGTTGGCTTACGACCCACTATGAATAAACCATAGGCATCTGTTGGCGTATCCTTGAGCAATAGATTGCACGTATTTAATGATATTACTAGTATAAGCACCAGCCAAACCTTTATCAGCACCTACCACCACATAGGCTACCTTATTCACAGGACGAACTGTGAGTAGCGGTAAATCTGCGCCCCCATCTAGAGAGGACATGCTTTGATGCAGCATGTGGCGGAGACGTTCAGTATAAGGTTCAGTACCTTTCGCTTTTTGTTGTGCACGACGTAGACGAGCAGATGCTACCATTTTCATAGCTTTTGTAATTTGCTGCGTATTAGTGACACTTTTTATACGCTTGCGTAAGTCTTGTGCACTACTCATAGATTACGCCTCCTCTGGTAATAATTCGTGAGTAGCACCAAAGACATCAATACATTCTAAAAATCGCTTGTTGCAATGTTTTTTTCTGTATCTTCTTCTAATTTCTTAGTATCTCTAATTGATGCTAATACATTGGCATAATTACCATGTACATAGTGTAATAAGGCATCTTGGAATGCTAGTACATCATGAACAGCTAATCGTTTGAAAGTAACCATTAATACCCGCATATAAACATACCACTTGTTCTTCCACTTTCAACGGGGAATATTGTGGTTGTTTCAACATTTCTAGTTAAGCGTTCACCACGATCCAATTGTGCTTTTTGTGGAGCATCCAAATCGGAACCGAACTGCGCGAAAAGCCGCTAATTCACGATATTGTGCTAATTCCAAACGCAATTTACCGGCTACTTGTTTCATCGCTTTAATTTGCGCACTACCACCTACACGAGATACGGATAAACCTACGTCAACTGCTGGACGAACGCCAGAGTAGAACATATCTGTACCCAAGAAAATTTGTCCATCAGTGATGGAAATTACGTTCGTTGGGATGTAGGCAGATACGTCACCTGCTTGTGTTTCGATAATTGGTAAGGCTGTAACAGAACCGCCACCCAATTCATCAGAGACTTTTCGCAGACCGTTCCAATAGACGAGAGTGTAAGTAGAACACGTCACCAGGGTACGCTTCACGTCCTGGAGGACGACGTAATAACAAACTCATCGCACGGTATGCAGCAGCTTGTTTTGTTAAATCATCATATACGCAAAGTACATGTTTACCTTGGTACATGAAATGTTCGCCCATAGCTACCCCAGAATATGGTGCTAAGTACTGCATAGGAGCCCTTCAGATGCCCCTGCAGATACGACGATAGTATATTCCATAGCTCCTGCTTCTTGTAGTTTTTGTACTACACGAGCTACAGTAGATTCTTTTTGACCAATTGCTACATAGATACAAATCACATCTTGTCCTTTTTGGTTCAAGATCGTATCAATAGCAATCGCTGTTTTACCAGTACCACGGTCACCGATGATCAACTCCCGTTGACCACGACCGATTGGCACCATCGCATCAATGGCTTTTCAAACCAGTTTGCATTGGCTCAAATACAGATTTACGATCTGCAATACCAGGCGCTGGATATTCTACTGGACGATATGTTTCTGCCACAATTTCACCTTTACCATCGATAGGTTGACCAAGGGCATTCACAACACGACCAATTAAGCCATCTCCTACAGGAACCTGCATGATGCGACCTGTACGGCGCACTTCATCGCCTTCTTTGATCAAGAAGTCATTACCTAGGAGAACGGCGCCTACATTATCTTGTTCTAAGTTGAGTACCATGCCATATACGCCATGAGGTAACTCTAACAATTCGCCAGCCATGGCTTTTTCAAGACCGTAGATATGCGCAATACCGTCCCCTACTTCCAGAACAGTTCCTACGTCATCTACGTTTAATTCAACATTATAGTCCTGAATCTGCTGTTTAATAATGGCAGTAATTTCTTCAGGCGTCATTTTCATAATTAACCATTCACCCCAATCTTATTGGTACTTGCATTAAGCAATGATTTTTTCAATTCTTCCAATCGTCTAGCCATACTTCCATCAATCCGAGTGTCTCCCACTTGAATGACCATGCCACCTAAGATGGATGGATCCACCTGTTCTTCGATGACACATTCTTTGCCAGTGATGTCTTGTACTTTTGCAATACTTTTTCACGCATTGCTTCTGAAAGTGGTTCCATCACAGTCACTTTCGCTTCCAAGATACCACGACTTTCACGGGAGCGTTTCACGTAAGCACGGGCTGTTTCCATGATGTAGGGACTGCGACGGCGGTCCACCATAACATAGAGAAAATTCATGATCATTGGATGCACTTCGCTTTCAAAGATTTGTTCTAGAATCTTCTTTTTCCCTGCCACTTCTAACATAGGATTGATTAAAATTTGGCGTAATTCCTCATGGGTGGAAAATAAATCTTGCACATAGGAAAGATCTGTATCAAATTGTGGTAACAAACCTGATTCCTGTCCTAATTCAAATATAGCGGAGCTATATGTTTCTGCAATTCTTTCTACACTCATCGTATCACGACCTTATAGTTGTACTATCTAGTTTTGCAATGGTATCCTCCACAAGGGCTACATTATCAGCACTGGAAAAGTCTTTTTCCAATGAGCTTAGCCGCTACTTTCAGCCGATAAGTTCACCACTTCTGCGCGGATTTGTTGCATTGCTTTTTCTCGTTCCCGTTCAATCTCTTGGCGGGCGATTTCTTTTTCTTTCACTAGTTGAGCTCGTAACTCTTTGATTTGTGCTTGTGATTCTGCTTCTGCTTGTTGTTTTGCCGTCTCGATAATCGCCCTTGTGCTTCTTTACGAGCTTCTTGCAATTGCGCTGTATATTCAGCTTTCAACGCAGCCGCTTCTTGCTCTCGCTTGTTCTGCACTGGTCAAATCATTTCTCAATGCGACGTTTCCGTTCTTCCATGGTTTGCAACAACGGTTTATAGGCATACTTTGCTAAAATCAACACTAGCACGATAAAGTTTAAAATCTGAAGTACGAGTGTGCCGTTTAAATCTACCAACGGTCATACCTCCTCTTAGCTAATGTCTATTATTTAAGTAAGTCTACCAATGGGTTTGCGAACACTAATACAATCGCGATAACTGCTGCGATAATAGGCACCGCTTCGATCAAGCCAACAGAAATTAACATATTTGTGAACAATTTACCAGATTGTTCTGGTTGACGAGTCATACCTTCTAAAGCTTTACCAGATACAAGACCGTCACCAATACCTGCACCAATCGCAGCAAACCAATTGCTAAACCAGCGCCAATGGCAGAACCAACCAATACATACGCTTTTCGCTAATAATAATTCCATTATGATTTCCTCCTAATACATTAATGTCCATCTCCGATTGTCATCCCCAAATAGGATGTAACGAGCATGGCAAAAATAAACGCTTGAATAATACCGATTGCTAGACTAAAGGCTAACCATACGATAGGAAGTACATAGGGTACCAATGCATATAATAATTCTAGTAGAATTTCCCCCGCTAGTATGTTGCCAAACAAACGGAAGGCTAATGTGACAGGTTTCGCGATTTCTTCCATTAAATTGATGATGATAAATAATTTAAATGGCTGTACAAAATGCTTAAAATAGCCGATTCCTTTCACTTTTCAGACCTACAATCCATACAAGAATTGAGCTTGAAATGGCTAATCCCAAGGTGGTGTTAATGTCATTTGTTGGCGATGCCAAGATATGCGGACTTGGAATCAAGCCCAATTCATTACTCACCAAAATAAATAGAAAATACGTAAATAGGATGGAGCTTAAAAACTTCCACTGATTGCCTAGGTTCGTTTTAAACTGACCTGTCAATCCTTCTAGCACGCTTTCCATCACATTTTGAACCCCCTGTGGTACCATGGCTCGTGACCGTGTAGCTAATAGTGTGACCACAATAATGATTGCCATCACTAACCACGTCATGTATAGCGTATCCATATTAAAGGATATGCCCATCCATTGAACAACATGATGATGCCCTGCATGTAACTCCATATTCCCACCCCCTTTCACATAGATGATTCCCTATTACGTTGACGTACATACATACTATACTCAACATATTGCATAGGAACAAATACACAGATTCCACCTAGTACACCTTTCATGGAAATAGAAGGGATCTGCGTGCTTATGCCTACTAACAATACGATTAAGCTAAACCGACTCATAACACCAATCCAAACTCGACGTTTCACATCGTCTAAGGTGGCGTCTTTCATCTTATAGGTTTGAAAGGCTAAATACAAGAAATATACAACATATGTCATCATGCCCCATAGCCAACCCGTGATGTGCTGAGACCAGTCCAGTATCCATAACACGACTACACCTAGTATAGCCACTGACAGTATCCATCGGCAATGACTTTTGATATAGGTTATATATTCTTTCATAACATCTCCTTACATACATTGACGTATGACACCGTAGAGGCCTAGAAAATCCGCCGACGATACCACCTATGAGCAAGCCCCAGGGACTGGTGCCCACGTAGTGATCAATGGCATAACCAAGACCCCATACAGATACCGATAGAACAAAAGTATGGTAAATCCCTGTAGTTGATGCTTTAGAGATAGCCATCCATAGATCTGATTTTTCTTTCCCCATAGACATACCTCCTACACCCTAACATTGTAAATTATATCACCCTTTGGGGATAATTTTAACAATATATATATTTTATACGTATCAAAACTAATCGCCTTCTACCACCCGAAATGACACGATTCTACCTATTCTAATGCGATTGAAAGTAGATATCAACAATGTATGACTTTTTCGCATACATCCATTACTTTATACGAAAAGAAGATGGTTTTTCTTGTGTGTTATCAAACTCATGGCGCAATGCTTGCACAATTCGTTTCGATGCCAATCCATCTCCATAAGGGTTCACCGCATTGGACATCTCTTTATAGATGTCTTCATTGGTAATCAACTCTTTGGCCGATTTGTATACGGACATTTTATCTGTGCCCACCAATTTTACCGTTCCTGCTTGTACCGCTTCTGGCCGTTCTGTGGTATCACGAAGTACTAATACTGGTTTGCCCAAGGATGGAGCTTCCTCTTGAATCCCACCAGAGTCGGTCATAATCAAATACGTGCGGGCCATTAAATTCGCAAATGGTTCATATTCCAATGGCTCAATCAAATGCACTCGATTCATGTGGCCTAGTACGTCTTGCACAATACTGCGCACCTTTGGATTGCGATGCATACGGAAGATGACTTCCACATCGTCATGCTCTCCAATGATATCACGGATGGCTTCGTACACATTGCGCATTGGATCCCCCAAATTTTCACGACGATGCGTTGTGACCAAGATGACCTTTTGATGTTCGTAGTCGATGTTGTTCAACAACCCTTCCTTGAATGTATAGTCTTCTTTCACCGTTGTCTGTAGCGCATCAATAACCGTATTTCCCCTGTTACATACAAGTGGTCTGGGTTAATATTTTCTTTCAACAAATTACGCTTCTGACGTCGTAGTTGGCGCAAAATGGTACGTCCCTAATAGCCCCGTCAGCTTTGCAGGTTCATCTCCTCAGGGAATGGAGAATAAATATTGCCCGTTCGCAAACCTGCCTCCACATGGCCCACTGGAATCCCTTCATAGAATGCCGCCAAAGCCCCTACAAAAGTAGTCGTCGTATCACCATGAACAAGTACCACATCTGGTTTTGCCTCTTTCAGCACCTCTTGCAGCCCCATCAAAGCACGACACGTCACATCGTACAACGTTTGCCCTTGGCTCATAATATTCAAATCATAATCAGGAGTGATAGAAAATAAATGCAACACCTGATCTAGCATCTCCCGATGCTGTGCCGTTACCGTAACAATGGACTCCATATCTGGCGCAGCCTCAAGAGCCTTCACCACCGGAGCCATCTTAATCGCTTCAGGACGAGTCCCGAAAATAGTCATGACCTTTACCATAATACCTCCCACATATACCATGTGCGTATCATCCCTGTGAAAGTAACACTCACAAGTTTTCTTAAATCACTTTATTAATCCTTTACGTTATCACTATTGTAACACGGACAAGCCTTCCATACTAGTAGCAAAAAAGTACTCAAACAAAAACTACCCTCCCTGAGAGGGTGATGCGTTATAAGAAACGCCATGAGCGCAAGCGCATGGCATTACTACCTAAATTAGACAAACGCCAGAAAGCGTGGCATGTCTCCCCTACAGAGTGAGAAAGACTAACAAAAACGCTTTCAACCACTGTATCAGTTTCTGAGGCATATGGCATTTACTACTAAAGAAAAACGCAAAAAGCTGCATGTTCCTCTACCCTCCCCAGAAAGTAGAACTACCATTAAACGCCTGCAAGCGCAATGGACGTTAGCTACACTAGAATTTCATTACTGCATATACGTTAGTAAAAAGACGTGGCATGTTCCTGAACAAACCTTATGACCATGTATCAGTTTGTGAAGGAATATGCCACGCTTTCCATTTATAATATATAAAAACGCCATATGCCCCTCAGAAAATCATCTGCGACTCCAGGCGTTTCTCCAGAATCACTTTACGATCGATCGTTGTCTTTGGCATATAATCCCAATTTTTCGTCGCCGTCCATATGCAAGCACACAAGATAAACAACACCAGCAACACTCCAATCACAAAGTTTGCTTTGGCTGTCACAATAGACACACAACCCAATAAGGCCGTGATGCATACATCAATAAGACAGCTTGTTTTTTGCGTCAATCCCCATAGCCAACAATCGGTGATGTAAAATGACCTTTATCCGGTTGAAATACAGGGACGTCCATTAATTCGTCGACGAATAATGGCAAATAAAGGTATCCAGTATGGGTAAGCCCAATACGATAACAGGCACCACTAATGCGACGGTAGCTGCCGTTTTTACGCTACCCATCACCGAGATGGCTGCCATCGTATAGCCCAATAGCATACTACCTGTGTCACCCATAAAAATTTTCGCTGGATTAAAGTTATACCGTAAGAATCCGCATGCCGCCCCAGCCAACGCCAAAGGTAATGCAAGCTAATTCAATTTGTCCCATCTGCAAGGTAACGATACAAATCGTAATACATGCAATGAGGGAAATCCCTGCAGCCAATCCATCTAATCCATCAATTAAATTAACGATATTCGTAAATCCCACAATCCAAAATATGGTTAAAGGGATGGCAAAAATATTCCAAATATAATAAATGGTCTCCAATACTGATGAAATGCACGGCATTCCCAAAGACTGGCAACATGAGGGCCGCCAAGATTTGTCCCATCAGCTTTGTCTTAGGTCCAATTTGTTTAATATCATCCCAAATGCCCACTGCCACTAGAATAATAGAGCCTACAATTAATCCTTTCACTGAGGATAGATCTTTCACACTGTATAGCAAGGATACCATATAGCCAATATAAATCGCCAGGCCACCCAATCTAGGAATCGATACTTGGTGCACCTTACGCGCATCTGGCTTATCAATAGCACCCACTTTCACAGCAAATTGTTTCACTAGGGGTGTGCAAATATATGTCACTACAAGAGCGATTACAAATGCCCATAAATATACTGTCATTCCACCACCTCCATATGTGGTATTTCTTGTTGATCACATGGTTATTGTTAGTACTTAGATATATTGTATAACCACATTTTATATAGGTCATACTTCTTAATTATATCAGTTAAACACAGCACATACAAGAACAGAGACAGTAAACACCTACACCTGACTTCCTAATATCTATCGATACAGGGTATGACCACTCACGATGCTTACGCAGGCGGTCTACTAGAACGCAGATGTTACTGACTAACCCTTTCAATAATGGCTTTTTCCATCTTCCATCAAGCGAGCTAACCCCTTCCTCACCCTGCGTAGGACTCTGCATACATTTTTATATAAGTTTTCTGTTCCCTGATGGTCGTGCCACAAACCAACCTGTATTTGTCACAATCTTCACACCATCAATAGGGTTGATCTTTCAAACAAGGATGTTGTAGCGAATGTCTACTATAGGACTCCCCTCCTAATTCAGTAACTCTTACATCGCTCGGTTTCATTCCTTTTAAAGCGTTTTTAATCTCCGCTGTACAAGGCATATCGATGCGTTGGAACACAGGTGTGCCCCATTGTGCTGTGATACTCTGCATAATGGTCAGCTGGAGTTTGTCCAGTGGTAGCTACCATTTCAATGGCTAGCAAAGCCTAAGATAATACCATCTTTATCTGTGGTCCATACAGTCCCATCTCGTTGCAAGAAGGAGGCTCCTGCACTTTCCTCTAGCACCTAAGCCAATGCGTCCATCAAACAATAGAGGAGCAAAATATTTAAAACCCTACTGGCACTTCGTATACGGGATGATTGGTTGCATTGCAATAGGCATCCATCAAGCCCGTCACAACGGCTGTTTTTACCTACACCTTTGCCATCCCAAGGGCGTGTTTCATTGAGGTACTTAGCCGACACCACTAAGATATTGGTTTGGAGCTAACAAAGCCATCTTTTGTCACAATACCATGACGATCATAATCTGGATCATTGCCAATGGCTAGTACATGGTCCCCCTAAATTGTTCGCCACCTCTGCCATCGCATAAGGAGAAGAACAATCCATGCGAATCGCTCCATCATGGTCATAGGACATGAAAACTGAAAGTAGGGTCATAGTTGCTGTTAATGATGTCCAACCCTAAATTATATTCCTCGGAAATAGCATGCCAATAGGCTCCACCACTGCCCCCTAAGGCATTGATTAGCACCTTTGACGGGCTTTTTGGATAGCCGCCATGTCGATAATTTGCGGCAATTCTTTCACATATGCCATTTTAAAATCATACGGTTCTAAGTACTGTCTCGCTTCTGCTACGGTAATAGAAGATGTGAATGTTTCCTGTTCTTCCTCATGATGGCAACAACCACAATGGGCGCTTTCATGTAAAACCCACTAAATCATGAAAAGAGAATCGTTGAATATTGTAGGCCCTTTTTGCAAATATTCATTGGCTAATGCTTCGATATGCTTTGTCACGGCTGTGTCCGCAGGACCACCATGAGGCTGGGATTGTATTTTATGCCCCCATGTTCCGGTGGGTTGTGTGATGGCGTAATGATGATACCATCTGCTACATCTTGTGCTGCAGCTGTTGCATTGTGGCGCAAAATAGCCCGCGATACACTTGGGGTCGGCACGAACTCACGATGGGCATCCACACGGGTACGCACTTTGTTGCCTACCAACACTTCGATGATACTTGTAAGGCAGGTTGAGACAAGGCATGCGTGTCTTGACCGATATAGCAAGGACCAGTGGCACCAAATTCATGACGAACATCGCAAATCGCTTGGACAATGGCCGCCACATGTAATTCGTTGAAAGTTCCTTTCGACGCAATTCCACGGTGTCCAGAGGTTCCAAAGGATACTCGCTCTTCTACGTGGTCGTAGGTTGGTACAATGCGAAAAGAAATCTTTCACCACTGTATCTACTTGAATCAAATCTTCTCGTTTTACAGGTTGCCCCTGCCAATGGATGTGCCATATTATCGTTCCTCCTTCGTAGTATCTACGGAATTTCATGTCGTGCCATTTGCACTTCATAAATATGTTGCTCTGCCTCTGCCGCCTTTTCTGGATCACAGGTTTGAAGCACTCGCTCTACTGCTCCATTCGTAGACTTGGCAGAGAAGCCTGTACCAATGACTTCTGCCGCATCGGTAATAATCATAAATGCTGTTGGATCTTCCGCTTCTACGGCCGCTTTCAATCGAGCTACTTGAAGCAAACTAACCACCACCAAAATCACTTGTTTCGGTTGGTGCGTATACGCCCCTTCCCCATTTAAAATCGTTGCGCCACGACCAAGTTTTATCAATGATCAAGTTACAAATCGTCACCGGTTTATAGGAAATGATGAAACATCGCTTTTCGTTGGTTAAATCCACTGATCACCTTATTCGTTACCGCAGCAGACAAGTACGTGCTAATCAACGTTGTCGCTGCCGCTTCGATATTGATCACAATGGCACCTGCCACCAAGATCATCATATTGATGGCAAATAAAATACTACCTATTTGTAATCCAAAGCGATTGCGAATAATCAACGCGATAGGATCGATGCCACCTGTATTACCGCCTCCGCGATACACAATGCCAAGGCCTAGTCCAGAGAATAGCCCCCCTAAAATACCACCGATAATAGGATTATGAGTTAATCCCAATGTGCTATCGGTTCTAGGAGATTGATGGTGATGGACATAAAGAGAGTCCCGAACAATGTCACTCCTAGATGCCACGCACCCAACCATCGCCATGCCGCATAGAGAACAGGGATATTTAATAAAAAGTTGATGGAACCCAAGCTCAAGATACCTTGGGTCACATAATAAATAATCAAGCTCAAACCACTAATACCGCCGCTCAATAATTGATGGGGTACGATAAACCCTTGAACACCCACCGCAAATATAGTGGCGCCAATGGTCGTGTATAGTAATGTTTTTATTGTGCTTACATATTTTGGTTTTTGACTCATACTTTCACCTACACAAAACTACTGATATATCCTTTCCATTATACCACATACTGGATATGCAAAAAGCTGTCACATTAAGAATTACGCATAATGTAACAGCTTGTTAAAGTATCACCATAGCCTATGGTCGATCAAACTCTATTATTCAGCTAAGGCAATGACTTCTACTTCTACCAAGAAATTCGCTGGTAATGTTTTCACCGCTACACAGCTGCGAGCTGGTTTAGATGTAAAATATTCTGCATAAATGGCATTGAATTTCGCAAAATCGTCCCATATCTGCTAAAAAGCATGTGGTTTTTCACTACTTTAGAAAAATCTGTGCCCGCTTCTTTCAAAATGGCTTCGATGTTTTTCATCGCTTGCAATGTTTGCGCCTCTACGCCACCTTCTACAAGAGCCCCTTTCGCTGGGTCGATGCCACCTTGACCAGAAATAAATACGAATCCATTCGCCACATAAGCTTTGAGAATATGGTACTAATGCTGCCGGTGCTTGTTCTGTATGGATCTGTTTCATAATATCTCCTTTCACATATACGTCATATAACATACAATAGTATAGCATGTTATACTAAGCTAGTGTAGTTATTTTTCATACACCTATTGTACTATATTCCCCTCTAGGATGAAAGGATATACCTATGGTTATTTGTTATACCATTTATGAAAGCCCGTTGGGCACCCTCACCTTATACGCTACCGAGTCCGCCTTGGTGGGACTCACCTTTCCCACCCAATCTGTAACTTTTAGTGACACCTTGGTTATGGTTGAAAGTAACTCTTCACCGATACTTACTGCAACCGTACAGTGGCTAGACCAATACTTTTCCGGTCAAGCGCCAACCGTCAGCATCCCCTTAGCTCCACAAGGAACTGACTTCCAACAAAAAGTCTGGTCCCAGTTGCAACACATCCCCTACGGCACGTCCCTTACCTATGGCGAGCTAAGCCAGCGTGTATTCAACTCATCCGCCCCCAAAGGAGCCCAAGCCATCGGATCTGCCGTCGGAGCGAATCCTATCTCCCTCATCATCCCTTGCCATCGTGTCCTAGGGAAAGGAAAAAGCCCTCACGGGGTACACCGGAGGGCTGTCCATTAAAGCGAGCCTTGCTGACTATCGAGCATATCGATTTTTGTGGACAACTAGGCTTTACTTAATATGTTGTAACATTTGCATGAAATATGGTTTAAAGAATGTTCCTTCCACTTCGGTAGTACCCCATGACAATCGTTGTAAAAATAGTTTGGTGTTCCCACTAATGCTATCCGCAAATAGGCAGGATATTGAACCCCTTTTTATATCAGAAGTAATATTTCCCGCCGTTGTCATCGTACCATATTTTGTATCTGTTAGGTATGTAATGGTTCCACATTACGTAATCGTATCTTTCGTTGGAATTTTACCACGAGAATAATCAATATCTTTATCTTCTCCAATATTAACTTTTAAAAGTACTTTAATAAGGCATTCATGTCATTCGCATACGTATTCATTTCCGCCGGTGAAAGTCCCTCTTTTCCATATGATTCTGGGGCCATTACCCATTCTTTAGGCAGCGGGAATACAAGAACCCAAGCTGTATTTAATCCATACTGATCCGTACCTTGCAATTCATAGACATCCATATAATGCCCTAGATTAAGCCCTTCTTTCATGCTCTTCAGTCCCTGTATAGTCCTTTACTTTAGCAACGGTAGTACCCACTGTACCTAGATTAGCATACATATATCCTTTTCCTACCTCTGCTAACTTTGAAGAAGACAATTGCTTAACGGTAATCTCTGGTCCCATGGTTTGACGCAAATCAACTAATGGATTCTGATCTAGCATCGCCACGAACTCTGCCGCTTTTTCTTCGCCCTGTTTTTTCTTTTCTTGTTTTTTCTTTTTCTCCATAGCTAAGTACTCACCCAAAGGAATTCCTTCTTCCTCATCTGACATTAGTTCACTAGTACCTGCTATACCATCTGGCGTTGATGCACTACTGCCTGTCACCTCATAGGTAGTATCATGTACCTGTGCTGATACTTGTCCATAGCCCATCATCAAGGCTGCCACTATGACAGCCAGTCCCATTTGCTTCCATAATTTCATCTACTTATTCTCCCTTCACACCTAACAGACTCTTGATAACAGGGTTCCAATAGGATTTCGATGTATCAGCCGTTGTGATCCATGTGATAGATACTCCATCTTGACCATACCTTCCTATAAAACTAATATACGCAGGTACTACAAATCCATCTACATCCAATTGTACTCTACCATGCGTATACAATCCTGCATCGCCTTGTAGGCGTACAGGTTTCATCATCTCTCCATCAAGAAATCTTACGTTCACAAGGGGTAATACGGCTCTCAGAATCTCAGTGCTACTGAACTCTGGATTAGTGCTCGTAACGAAGGGAGCTAAGGCTGCGCCATTCTTTTCTATACGTTTTCCTCCCATAAGGTCCACATTGTAGAGTCCAATATTTTTGTACTTCTTTCACCGTTTTGTTATATAATGTTTTCTCCTACAGATTGTGGCGCTATCGTCGTGCCTTTTATATCGTATCTTCCACACCTCAGTCGCTTCCTCACCCTGTCATATGAAAGGTGTACCAGCTCTGCTGTATGCAACCCTCGCTCATCACGTCCTTGCAACTGATAGCGTTGACCACGCTGCATTACGTTTTTGGCAATTGTATCTAGCACCTTAGCCTCTGTTTCATCTATATGCCAATGATTAGAACCTACCTTACGAATCGTATCTTCTTTTTTTAAACCACCGTCAATGATATCATCATGATTAACTACCGAAACATAGCTAGGTACCTCTACACTACCTTGCCCATCCAATGTAATCGATGCTGCATACCCTGAAAGCATCGTCCCCACTAATGCCACACTGGTCATCACATTTCCAATTCATAGTAACTCCTTCTAACTAGGATCCCCTACTTTTTCCAATAATAATTTAGATTTCAACTGATGCAATTCTTCGCTGATGTTGACTTTCACCTCTGGAGCTCTACGAAGTCGTAAAAATTCTGGCCACAGCAATTGAATTTGCTCTTCTCCATAGGCTTTCACTTGTGTCAAGGTTGGTACATCATACACTAATTCTCCATCTACGAAGATAGGCACTAATAGTTCTTGTACTCTGAACGTATTTGCTTTTAGCACTGTTTGTTTCCATGGGTGCAGCGGATTTTTAAACACATAATCCTGTGTTGTGTCCACCGTTTTCATGGTCTAAGCAAATCAAATCACCAATGAGCTTTGTTATTTCGTACATTGATGAGGCGCAATACCTTTTTCTTGCCAGGGTTTGTCACCTTTTCAACATTATCGGAGAATTTCATAGCTGGCATAAAGGTGTCCCCTTCCCATTGGCTCCGCTAGTGTATACACCCACCCTAGGGCTGGTGTTTCATCAGCAGTAATCAATTTTAGTGCCTACACCCCAAGCAGTAATGGTACGCCCTTGTTGTTTTCAAGTCTGCAATTTTATATTCGTCTAGATCATTGGTGGCAAAAATTAATGCCTCTGGGAATCCCTGACTGCATCTAACATCTTACGCGCCTCGATAGATAAGTACGCTAAATCGCCACTATCGAAAAGCGAATACCATAAACGGATGGCATCGTACCTCCACGGCGTTCGCGAATTTCTTGAACACTTGATGGCCGCAGGCACTCCTTTATGTAATGTATTATAGGTGTCCACTAAGAACACTAAATTATCTTTCGTATTGTTCTGCATAGGCACGGAACGCATCGATTTCACTTGGAAAACTCATGACCCAACTGTGTGCCATGGTCCCCTACAGGTCGCATTCCATACAAGCTGCACTGTACACATCGCTAGTGCTATCAAATCCGCCAATGAAAGCCGCTCCAGGCCCTTGTACAGCCGCACTCACCCTTGGGCACGTCGCATGCCAAATTCTGCTACCCCATCTTTACCAATGACGGAGCGGATACGGCGAGCTTTTGTAGCAATCAAGGACTCATGATTCAGAACATGGACAAAGCAGTTTCCAATAAAATCGCCTCATCTTTGGCTGTCTCTACTCGAAGTAACACTTCCCCAGGGAATACCACAGACCCTTCTGGCGCTGCATAGATCGTGCCCGTAAAGCGGAACGTGCTTTAAATAGGTCCAAGAACTCTTCTGTGAATACACCCTGTTTGGCGCAAATAGTCAATATCGTCAGCGGAGAATCGTAATTCTTTTACATACCGAATCACTTCTTCTAAGCCCGCCACTACCTGTATACGCCCCGTGGAATGGATTGGTCCGATAAAAACGATCGAATACACAACGAGTGCGATGTTTGTTTTGTGTAAATAATCCCTTGCATCATGGTGAATTGATACATATCTGTTAATAGAGCATGTGAATCATAGCAACTCCTGTTCTTATAGGTTCTCCCTATAGTATACTAAATATTTTTACGTCATATACATACTATGCCTATGGTCTACCTCTTCCTATTATACTCTCTACTATTACATTTCATGTATAATTGTTTTTCCTCTCACTGTTTGTCATAATCTTTCATTTAGGTTAGAATGATACCATATACTATATAACTTCAATGAGAAAGGATAGACTATGAATCTGTCACAATTTTTTGCTTTAATCCGTCCTCGCACCTTAACGGCTGCTTTCAGTCCCGTTGTATTGGGTGCCGCTATGGGGGCGACTCAATACAGCACAACCAGTTTGGCTATCCTTGGTCTATACCCTAGGCATTCTAATTTGTGTCTTGAGCGCACAAATCGCTGCGCAATATTTGGAACGAATATTTTGATTTTAAATCTGGGTCTCGATCTTACACATGTCGCAGGTAACAGTGGTTCCATCGTCCGTGATGGCATCGCTCCTACTGTGATTAAACGTTGGGGATATATTACGACCATACTTCCCCTCGTCTTAGGCATTGCCCTCGCCAGTGCTGTGACATGGTGGTATATCCCCGTGGGTATGCTCTGCATTTTGACTAGTATCTTATATTCGGAGGTCCTAAACCCATTTCTCGCACGCCTTTTCGGTGAAACTCGCCTCTGGTCTTGCCATGGGTTTTGCCATCGTGTGCATTACCCTCTTTGCATGGACTCACACCTTGCACTGGGACCTATCTTATTCCCGCCATGCCGTCCACCATCTTAATCGGTGCCATCATGATGACCAACAACTTGCGGGACTTTACCAACGACGCGAACCATGGTCGCCGTACCTTGAGTGATTACTCTTAGGCCGTGAAAGAGGCATCCAGCTGCTACGCGGACTCTTTCCTCATTAGCTCTCTATGGATAGTCCTCTGGGCATATCCGGCATGATTCCTTGGACATCCATGTTGGCATTGCTTTCACTCTACCGGCTATGAAAGTCATCACCATCTTCAATACCTATGCGGACCCAATACGATTAAACGAGGGCTATGAAGTTTACCTCTATATCTTGTACGTTGTATCATTTCTTGTGGGCTATAGGGACTTCATGTAATACAATCATATAACGCTAGTACATGTTTTTATGACATACTTATATGCCCATATCTAAAAGCAATGATTCCGCATATGATCAACTATTCTATGAGGGATTTTTATTACTTATAGTAATGGGTATAACACTAGTTAATAACTATAACAGCTTAGATATATAACATATTTTACTTATAACGGAAACTATTGGTATACTAAGCAAGTAGAAATTCACTATGTAAGTACACAAAGAAAAAGGAGATAACATATGAAAAAATTATTTGGTTTAGCAGCTACAGCTGTATTAGGCGCTGCTTGTTATTAGGTGGCTGTGGTTCCACTGGTACTAGCTCCACTGGTTCCGATGCAGGTAAAACATTAAAAATTGGTGCTTCCCTCAGTACCCTCACGCTGAAATCTTAGAGCAAGTAAAAACCAATTCTTGCTAAAGAAGGCATTAAATTAGAAATCGTTGAATTTCAGCGATTATGTACAACCAAATGTAGCTTTGAATGATAAAGAACTTGATGCGAACTTCTTTCGCTCACATTCTTATCAAGAAAAACTTCAACAAAGAAAAAGGTACTCACATTGCAACAGCAGGTGCCCATACACATCGAGCCAATGGGCATTTACTCTAAAAAGTAAAAGACTTGAAAAGAAGTACAAGATGGCGCTCAAGTAGCAATCCCATCTGATGCAACAAATGGTGGTCGTGCATTACTATTGCTTTCCAAAAGCTGGTTTAATCACATTGAACGATCCTAACAGCATCTCTGCACAGTACAAGACATCAAAGACAATCCCTAAACATTTAAAAATTCGTTGAATTAGAGGCGCTCAATTACCTCGTGCATTAGATGATTCCGCAATTTCTGTGATCAACACAAACTTTGCCTTTAGGGTGCTGACTTGAACCCAACAAAAGATGCATTGTTCTTAGAATCCAAAGATTCCCCATACGTAAACATCGTATCCGTTCGTGAAGGCGATGAAAAACGTGATGAAATCGTAAAATTGATTAAAGCTTTACAAAGCCCTGAAATCAAAAATTCATCGAAGATAAATACAAAGGTGCTATTCTTCCAGCATTCTAATGGAGTCGCTTAGATATAGACTCATCGAGTAAAATGAAGCACTAACAACTGTCCTTACAACACACATACTATTGCGTTAAACAACCAGAGGAGAAGTTGACACACACCAGCTTTTCACTCTGTGTTCCTATTTCTCATAATGATAAGCCTGTATTTCTCTTTCTCCTAACCTTTCTCCGGCTAATATAAATAAAATTTGTAGGATAGTGCCACTCAGAAAAATTCCTCATCCGATTCTTCTCGTAAGGGCCCACGAGATAAATAGGTCTTTTTATAGAGGCTAATAGATATACTATGCGTTTGTATATGTCTATTGTATCGTGCATATACCCAACTTCAGGGATGGCTTTGCTATCCCCTCAAAATATTATTAGATCCAAAATGTTGCTACTCATGTACGAGCAGTCCCAACATTTTTATTTCAGAATCTACTTTCACTATACAATTATTTACGTGCCATCGATTTACGCACGTCGAAGCTGGCAAACCGCCACAACAGCCGATTAAAACCTTTGATAATCAACTGCCAGTGTGGACCCATACCAACGAGATGTTAAACCATAGTTAATAACAGTGAAAGATTAACACACCTGCGATATTACCAGGTACAGTACCGATACCAATCTGTGATAGACACACCACCTGCTACGAAGCTGGCGATCGCATCCTAATCTCATACATATCACCATAGTTGTTAGTAGCTGCCACCTGTACGGGCTGCTTCCAAGATACCACCTACGCCATACAAAGCGCGGCGATAACGTGAGATAATCGTCTAACGTTACTGCTACATTGATACCAGATACAACGGCTGCTTGTGAGTTTACCACCAATGGCAAAACAGTGTTTTACCTGTGTCTTGTTATATACCACATACATGACTAAGGAAATCACTGCTCGCGATAATCACAATGTATGGAATCGTCACAAATCCTAGGTCCAAGGAACCTGTACCAATTTGTGTAAACTCTGGGACGTAAACCACCGATTGGTTGGGAGTTATTGGGTTCCATATCAAAATACAAAGAACAAATACCGTAGGTGATAACCATAGTACCTAGTGTAGAAATAGAAAGGTGCAATCTTTCAAATGTCTACAATGACACGCGGATACTAAACCGATGATAGCACCCACTGCGATAGCAATCAGGATTGGTAGAATCAATGGCAATTCTGGTAAATGTTCAAGAATGGACGCGGATAATCTGGGCAATTGTGTTAGAGATGCAGATACCACAGCAGTCAAACCAACCACACGACCTGCAGACAAATCACAGCCTGCGGTAATTAAAATCATAGCAGAACCTAATGCAATGATAATACGTGGAGAAGACTGATTAAATGTTATCACGAGCTTGTGACGGATAAAAGTTCGGGCTATACATTGAAATAGCCGCTAGTACTACTAGTACCAAATAGATAATATTTCTGGGAAAGAAACTCTAATTTACCTTAGCTCATACGATACCTCTAGACTAAAACCAGCTGTTGCTGGTTCCATTATTTTTCTTCTGTCGCTTCTTGGCATCACAAATGCCACTCATATATCCATTACTCATAACCATAATACGATCACTCATGCAATAACTCAGGCATTTCTGGGGAAATCATAATGATACTTTTTACCAGCACTAGCCAGTTCGATTAATAATGGAATAAATTTTCATATTTCGCTCCTACGTCGATGCCCCGTGTCGGTTCATCTAAGAGTAGGATTTCTGGATTGGTATTTCGAACCAACGGGCAATGAAGTACCTTTTTGTTGATTACCGCCAGAAAGACTTCTGAATTTTCGTTTTCTGGAGATGGTCTGTTTTCACTCGCAAGCAGCGCGCGCACTTCTTTTGTATCATCTAGTCGTCTTTTCATCATTTTAATAGTTTTAAACTTATTTTCATATTTTGGTAATGCTGCCATCGTAGTATTATCTACAATAGTGAGCATAGGAAAATCCCTGTAGTACGGCGTTCTTTCTGTGAGCAATGCCATACCCAATCGCATCTCTGGGTGGCGAATGCGCTACTTTATCATGCATATAAATCTTACCAGACTCAATGCCCCGAAGACCCGAATAAAACCTCAATAACTTCTGTACGCTGTGCACCTACCAACCCGCCTACACCAAAGGACTTCTACCTTTGCGAAGGGAAAACTGACATCTTTAAAAGTGTGGATGAATGGATGTTAATTTTTCTACACGCAATACCTCTTCACTTGGGTATTTGTTTTCTCGGGAATAGCTGTGTCATCTCGCGACCTACCATTCGTTGAATGATAAGTGCATCTGGTTAATTCATCAGCATGCCAAGTGCCTATATATTGACCATCCCGCATAATCGTTACTTCATCAGATATGCGTAGTTTTCTTCCATTTTATGAGAAATATATATGAATTGCAACTCTTTTTACGCAAGGGAGTTAATAATTTTTGAACAGATGCTCTACTTCATCACTCGTTAGAGGAGGTAGGTTCATCCATAACAATAATTCTAGAATGATGAGATACTGCTTGCAATCTCAATATTTCTGCAGCTTAGATACAGATAAATCACCAGCTAATTGTTCTGGGGTCGATATCTACCTCGTTCACTAAGACAACGCCAGTGTATCTTCTTTCATCTTTTATGATCCAGCTAAATGTAAAGGACCAATTTTCTTTTTGTTGGAATCGAGCCCTAACCATAGATTTTTCCATAACATTACGCTGTAATACAGTATAACTCTTGGTGAATCATGTAAATCTCCATTCCAAGAGCTTTTCCGGGAGTCTGTCATTTCCACTACTCGCCGTCAATGACCACGTCCTTGACTTTGCTTATAAATACCGAACAGGCATTTTCATAGAGTAGACTTTCCCGCGCGCCATTCTTCCCATTAGAGCATGTACGGTGCCTGGTCCGGACTTTGAAAGTGACATTATCCAAGGCCTTTACGCCAGGAAATTCCTTCGTAATTTGGCGCATTTCTAATATGTACTCGCCCATACATTTTCCTCCTACTAATCAGATAATAAAAGCAAATGCCCCTTCCTGCATTTTCTTATTTTGTCACCTAAAATCTTATCCGCATTTTCTTTTGTTGTTAGATTTCGTAAGGTACCCAAATATATTTACCATCAACTAATTCAAAACCTACATTATCTTTTATTCGGTGTTTCACCTTTTAGCTAAGACATAGGAAAGATTGAATACCGCTTGACCTTGTTTTTAGCATTATTCAATACTGTACCTAGTAAATTACCCGTCTTTTAATGCTTGTACTGTTGAGAGTTGTCGCAACACCTACTACTGGAATGTATTTTACCATTTGTGAAGTAGCCCACGGCTTTTAAAACTTTCCAGTGCGCCTAATGCCATGTCATCGTTGTTAGAGATAACAGCATCGATTTTGTCGCCGTAACGGCTTAAGACCGCCATTTTTCTTTTTGGCCTTTAACGCGGTCCCACCTCACCTGTGTCGCTAGCTAACTCTTCTACTTTCATATCCTCTCATAAGAACTTTAATAGAGTGTTCTGTGCAAGCACTGCATCTTGGTGACCAGGTTCACCAGTAATCATAACATAGTGGATAACACCGTCATTGCCTATGGTATGCTTCTGGATGCTTTTTGAAATATTCACTAAGATTTTACCTGCTATTTCACCACTTTGTTCAGCTTTTCGCTTCATAATATACTTTTATCCCATTTCGCCATATCTTCTTTTCAATGGTTCGCGGTTCAAGACCACCATGGAATATTCGCTGCTTTTGCTTTGTCAATGATAACGCCTGCTGCTGTGCGATCTCACTACGTTAACGCCGATTGCTTTGTACTTCTTGATTGATAAATAAAGTCAATCTTTTTCATTTTGTGTTGGTTGAGAGTTTTGGCTATCTACGATATCCACTTTCGCTTTGTCTTTAGCGTTTTGTCAATTTCTGCACGAACGCCACTCATGAAAGTGTCATCAAATTTGTAAATAACAGCCCTGATTTGAGGTTTTGTCACCGCTTGCTCATGATCGCACCCGCAACCACCTAACACAAGTACCTCACTGCTGATGCAGATGAGCACGCTGCTTTCCAGATCGTTTCATAATAATATCCTCCTTTTAGATATCCTATATACCTATAGGACTAGTCTTTCTAGTCGTGGTACCTACCGTAACCAACTGCTTCAGCTCGTTTTTGCACTGACAATATCAATCATCCCCTAACAATGTATAATAAGAACCATTGCCAGAATATTCTAGATTGATTGTATGTGCTTTGTATGAATTGCGTTCTAACACACGTCGAAAGAGATAGGGTCCATTACTCCTACTGCATTCCCCATAGCACTGCTCAAAAATAATCCGTTCTGGATTAAATAAGTTTTGCTATATTAGCTAGGCAATTCCTTAATAATGACCTACCTGTGAGTGCCTCTAAAACAGACTTCATCGCCTTCTACTGCGGCCTCATAAATAGGCTCTACTCAATGCTTTACTTACAACCAATGGATTATCTTGTACCGATGTGTATCGGCCTTTTTCCATTTGTTCCATCACATAGGTATGGATCGATGTTTCCGATGCAATGTCTTCTAGCGGACTTCGGCGCTACTTCATCCAATCGAATCACACCATATCCAATTTTCACCAGCACTATCATTAAAACCGCGATAGAGTTCCCCGTGGTAAATCAAGGATATGCGCTCAAGTCCATAGCTAAATTTAAGGACAATAAGATTATCCATTTCTTTTACCACTGCCATAATAATATTCGCCCGTCGATGAAACAACGGACATCATTTCTACATGTTACACGCACATGGAATCGTTCTCTCAAGATATATTTGAAAAGGAATATTATTCCATTTGCCATTTGGCCGGAATAAATGGAAACTCGCTTTCCACGAGGTCTACCGGACCTGCTTAGACGAGTCCTATGCTCTTTAAATCTGATAGTCTTTCTTTAAAAGATATCCTCGCATGCCACGTCATATGTTGCATAATCTCATCAGCAGCCCACGTCTGATGATTTGATGGTTGCACAGACTGATGCATTGTCTGCCACTGTCGTCACATAAAACACGATGGCATGTGTCGCCCACGGTGACACGATCAGGTACGTGTCTCTATATCATGCGATTAAGAGATCTCATGACATGGATGTATGTCGCCTAACGCCGACGTTCGCGACGATCACTCGCAAACCAACTCCTTTCCGAATTAGGGTGCGTACCAGATATTAGTCACTGTGGGAGGCGTTGTTATCTGGTTTGTCTTATGCAATCAACGCCTTCGATATGCGGGACCATGACGCATCTGATGTAATTCAAAATAATTTCATCATTGCTTATTTGTGTGGCTTTTATCATGATTCTATCTCCTTTACAGCGAGATACACGCGTCACCAACGTCAGCAATATACAGATCTGGGGTAACACCTATTTGTTTCTCGTACTCTTTCCGGAATAGCTCTCATAAAAGCCTCAATATGCTCATCTTTTTACAGGGCAATCGCACAACCGCCAAAACCTGCACTTTCCGTCATACGGGATGCAATACAGCGCTAGCGAGATGCGCTTCGATCAACGAAAATCGTGTCTAGCTCCTTTACCTGTGACTTCAAAATCAACCTGCTACCAGGAGCTACATGGGACTCATTCAACGCAATGACGCGATGCCTGTTAAAGTCTGCACGCTCCAGCTTTCCGCGAGTCCAGTCACACGTAAATTTTTCAGTGATGACATGGCGAGCGCTCCTGCGCACTCAACACATCATCAGAAATATATTGCAAATCATCTGTGTAGCCAATGCCAAAGCCAGAGGATATCCTTTATGCTTGACGAATAATTTCATGAGCCGCATCGCACTCGACTTTCCGCTCGTGAACTTTGGGAGTCCACAAGACCTCTTAGCTATGTTGTATTCCTGGCCAACAAGGGTATGTCCATGCCAGCAATTTCAGTGGAACTAGTTTTCGTTCCATATTCGTGTGCACCCAACAAGACACCATGGCCCATCTTTACCGTGTGCAATGGCGCCATGTCCATAATGCCCACTTTTTGACACCTACGAGATGGTAATTCTACATGCATGGCCATTTTGTAGCAGTTCCGTGCGATCGATTGGTGTTAATCCCAATTCTGCAGGCAACATATAGCAGTTAAATCGAGTGCATACGTACAGAGATGACAAGCCCTGCACCTGCTGGTAAAGTTACTGCATTGAAAGTATATATCCATACCTGTACTTTGCGAGCCTTTATCCTTTAAGAATTGAATCACACCTAATGGATAATTAGCTCCAATCGTGCTCCTAAGATTATATTGCAAAATGGTTCATTTACATCAACCACTACAGTGTTTTCCGCCATATGATCCAGAGTGTAGCTGACCTTACGTTTATCTTCTCGTAAACGGATGGCTCCGCATTGCCCACTCAATGCCTGGAGGACACATGACCACCATTATAGTCCTGATGCTCTCACCGATCACATTGACACGACCTGGAGCCAAAATAACAATGCACCTTCTTCACTGGACCTGTCGAGCGCCAAAGAAAGCGACGAGAAAAACGCTGTCGTAATTCTTCTTTATTCATTTTCTTGTTCAACCTCACTATATAGTTTGCTGCAACTCCGTGCCTTTTCTTCTACAGCACTCGTATTCGCTGCTGCCCATGCCCCCATTTCAGAGGATGCATAGTATTTAATTTTTATTTGCTTCTCTAAAAGGCGGATGATGTGAATATTAAAGTGATATTATTCTTCTGTCCTGCATGTTCCAGGACTGATTCTGAGGATGATGATATACCATCAGCATGGGAGCTGGCATATTGAATAAACGATCCCAGCTTCTGGTAATGTTTTAACATATGGGCCAAATCTTCCAGTCTCTTTTCTGTTGCAATCACGACGATATAGTTCATACGACGTTTTGCTGGCACTACAAACACACCCTGCGGATAATCTGCCAAGAAGAGAATGCCATACGCCAAGAAAAGGTCATTTCTCCCACTATGCGAACATCCTTTTCTTTTCTCTGCGTGATTCATTTGCAGAATAGGCATGCCACCATGTACATGATGGTCTTCGCACTATCCAGTTCCACTTGGCAGCTTCTGCGCAGTTTTGCAAAGGAATACCCTTATAGTTGACCATGCAGATGTGGCGTCGTTACTACCGCTTCACCTTTATTTTCAAAAGGTAAATATGTTGATCATCCTTTACTAATTCACTATGACGCTCTTTCGATAAAGGTTTAGCCATTTTAACAATATGATGACTTCGGATAGTTCGTAAAAACTGCACGTGTGCTTTGGAAGAATATAAGATAACCCGCATTTTCCATAATTTTCTTGACTTTTGTAAAAGTGATTGCCCATCCTCATATATGGCGCCTCTGGCGTTGTGTTAAGGAGCTGGAAAATCATTATCATGCTTCAACACATCATAGTCCACTGGGACCTTTTTGTTAATACCTGGGCAAAATGGGCAGCTCGATCCTTTGGCATCGTTGGAGGCGTGCTTTGCGGTTTGGGCGCGACCATTGTCCCAGTCCGCAATAAAGATTCCATCAGTAATTCCGACATGGAGACACGCCAATCTATAAAAGCTATATCATGTGTAATAAATGAAAGATAATTTCTTACATGCGTTCTATTCTGCACATATTTTAACATCAATGTGAATTAAATAGCCGGGTATATGAGTTACTCATAATTTAATCTTTTCATGTTTTTCCACTTTTTGATATCCTGCTGATACAAAACAATGCGCATCTTCTCTCTCACTACATTTCTGAATGTTCGTTCAGAATATAGCATTGTTTTCTTCTATTGTCAATATCAATATATGTTGAACTTCTACAACACTACGGACCAAATCATGAGTAAATCATATGAGGGCTTATTCAGAAGAGGCGATAGGTGAGTGTGGCCATATCTACCATTATCTTTTCTTGTAGGAGATGAGTTGTGCCCTGAGCTCCGATTTATTTCCCTTACTCTGCATAAGCGAGTCCGAAATCGTTACTATGTCTATGAGACTACATATATCATACAAAAGGCCTTTTATATCTTTATGTTCGTCTTGTATGCTTATGAGTATACACATATATGCTCTTTTACTAGTGTGACTAAATGTGATAGATCATGAAGCCCCTACCTGCCAAATAATCTTAGTAGAGACTATCCCTCACTAGAATGTATCCTGTGTGCCGCTTTGTTTTGACTTCCATTTGGGCACGCCGTTCGTCGGTAATAAAGGAGTCTGGCTGCATATTGATCGAGTGTAACAAACCTCGCATGAGTCCACGCCTTTTTCTTTGGCTGCTGCAATGGCTACTTTAGCACATATCAGAGTCGTCCAAAGCATTATGATGGTTAAATTTGATACCTAAAAATCCACCTAATGTATTTAAACGGTGATTCACCAAATCCGTGACCACTTTTCGGGTAATACGGACGGTGCAAGTATATTCTCTAAAGATCGGGCCATTCTATATTGTAATGATCCAAGGTAGCACGTAATACATCCATATCAAATTTTGCATTATGAGCCACCAATAATTTACCTTTTCAAATGATTATTATAAATAGCCGTACAATTGGTCGAAAGGTAGGTTTATTCAAAAACTTCTTCCGGTTGGATACCATGGATACCACAAACTCTTGGTTAAACTGCATCACTGAGGCTTTAATTAGCTATAGCCACGTTTTGTAATGCGACCATCTTTCCACAGTTACTACCACGTAAAGAAATAACACTATTCTTACTTTCATTAACCGTTTCAAAAAGTCTAAGGCCACAAAATTTAACATATATCCTCCTTGCACAAAGGTTTTTAAATCTGCGATTACATCAAGAAAAAGCAGATGCATGATAGCATCTGCTCTTATTATATAGTATTTTTCAATGAGTAAAATCGATTATTGAATCGCTTTTCTCGAACACGGCTTTGATTAAAGCTTTTGTTTGTTCGTAGCTTTCACCTGGTTGTGCGTTTGCTATTGTTTATCCAAATCAAGCCATAAGTTTTGGATAATATTCGTATGGATGATGTTTTGAACAATTTCCACAGCATTTGATGCTACCCAGTATCTTAATATCTTTGAAAACAGGGTTTTCTGCTTTGCAATTCTTCAATAGCACGGACGCGTTAGCTGGTATGGACAATGATGTAAAATGGAAACCTAAAAATTTCTTTCATGGTATACTCTCCTTTCCTATAATCGATTTGTTATATCGAATTTATTCAATCATAAGACTAGTATACCACAGAAATTCGATTATAACTAAAACAGTGCAATCTCGTCATTCCCTCTCACAATGCGTCAGCATTTTTATACTATAAACCTGCTTGGTACTTTGCAATACTGTAATCCATGATGTGTAGCCCAACTCAGGGTACATCAAATGTGTGTGTACAATAGCTAAAAACATAGCTCCTGTAATAATTGTAGTAGCAGTACTGCTTAACATCGCATCAATTCGTTCTAACATAAGAACACATCCTCTCTTATTTTCTAATCTATATACAATCGATAGATTCCATGGCTATACAAGCTAACAATGGGTCTTTCAATGTACCATTCTATAATATATCTGCATATACAAAGATATGAAACACTTTTTGTAACTTATGATATACTATTAGTATAATGAAATTGAAGATTTTACAAGAATCACTTTTTCTATTTTGTTATTTACGGAAAACATAGTAGAAAAGTATCAAATGAACAAAGTATCTCATTTTGTCTGATTCATAATAGTAAGGGAGGCCCTATGGACAAACGACAAGTGAAAACTAGAAAAAGCGATTTTTGATGCGGCTTTGTAAAGGCTCTTAGAACATAAAATTATAACTCTATCATTTGGTGCAGAGATATTATCCGATGAGCTCTCATCGGTCGCAGCACATTTACGCTCATTTTGAAACAAAAGAGGATTTTATTAGAGGCTCCATGTCAAGAAATTGTTCTCGCGCACATCATCGATACTGCCTCCGGATTTTTCTCATGCTCATGGTTTCTATCAAGAACAGCCACATCAAGGAAGCCATCTTTCTTCACATTTTGCAACATTTAGAAGATAGCGACAACAATATTTTGGGTCTTCTTTCCTGTGAAAGTAACGAACTCTTCCACCGCCACTTCAAAAACAGTTTGAAAGAGCTCATCCAAAGTCATCATCTTAAAGAATCAAACTTATCCTCACAATAACATCCTCGCGATTTTATTTCTAATCACATTGCCGGACCTTTGTGGAAATGGTACCGTGGTGGTTGAAAACGATGTGTAACCTCCATCGAAGATATGTCACGATACTTTACCATATTACAGAACCATTGATTTTGGAACATCAACACTGATAATTGTGCAGATACACATAAAGCGCTACCTGTGAGCATACCATCATGGTGTAGCGCTTTTCTAATAACATTAACTATATATGTTTTTAAATATCATTAAGCTATTCTTTTAGGCATATTGTTGCGCAGCCTAGAATGTAAAATCTCAATCTACTATCGATTACGCTATTTTGTGTAAAACAGCAATTTTCATTAGAAACATATTAGACCGCTATGAAAACCGTCTCTTTGCCAGGGCAGAACATCACTAAAATAATAGATTCTAATAGGGTATGTAAGCACTAGGTCATCCACACACCGTCATTACCGAATGGAGGGATGAGCAGATTCTTGCATCACCTACAAAGAACACCACTGCAATGAAACATCATGTTTCGGATGGATGCGGTTTTGACCGATGCCATTGTACATACCGTGACCACAGTAGTAAGCCCACGGCTGCACAAATAGGATAGAAGAGCAAATAATGAGAGTATTCCATAGCCATCGTATAAATCGCTGGTACCGAAGTCATGACCATAATTACATCATTTCGGAATAGACCTAATACAACTTCTACTATCACGACAAATACAGCTAAGCAGACATGGAAATTTTTCAACGTATCTTTCCACAGTACCAAGTCTCGTTTTCAAGCGCTTTTCCTGTAAATACGCTGACTCGTTAGCTTGTCCATCTGTAAAGTATGCCATGATAAAAGATAATCTCTAAAAATCACCGCATTTGTGGCTAATACATCACCGCCTATAGCACCTGCCTGCTTTGGCAAATAGTATTAATAGTCAGCAAGCACAAAGTACGTAGTAGGTCTGTGTTGACTTTTCATTATGGATAGGAATGGTTTCACCTGTTTTCAACGTAGCCCTTATCTATTGTGTTAGGTCTAATCGCTCACGCACTAAATACATAGTACCTAGCCCAACTAAGGATGCATAGATTTGGGAAATCGGAGGCCCACGCCACACCTTTTTACACCAAAATCAAAGCTAAACACAAAGAGGAAGGACAAGGCAATATTCAACAAGTTCATTGATATTTGCATAATCTAGTGGCACGAATCATCATCTGCCCCGCATGAGCCATCCTAAGGTGACGTAGTTGATCAATACGAAAGGGCCCCCAGATTAAAAATATCTGTGCATAATCTGCCATCAAAGCAATCACCTCTGGATCGGGATGCATAAAGCTTGCATAGTAATCAAAAATCCAAGGGTATCCCACGATAAAGGCTGCACTAATCAGTAAAGCAATAATGAGAGGTCGAAAAAACTTAAGGATGTGCTTTCCTTCGGATTGTGCCCTCCCAGCCTGTGCGGAAAATACCGTCGTTGCCACACGCAAGAAACCAAAGAGCCAATACATATTATTAAATAAGATAACTCCTAGTGCTACTGCTGCGATGTACATAGCATTATCCATATGTCCCCATAATCGCAGTATTCACAGCCCCAATAAAGGCTGGGTCACCGTAGAAATCATAAATGGAATTGTCACTTTTAAATAGTCTTTGTAGGTCAATCGTTCTTCCATCTTACCCTCACAAAAAGAGGCCCCTAAAGGTGCTCCTCTTGAAACATCCTCATACACCATTTGATATATTCATTGTATCAAAGGTTATCACATAACTTTACAAATATATCTTATTCATACAGTTTTGTGTTACGTTGCAAAACAATGTATTCAGCTGTTGAAAAATACAACTACAAACTGATTAGCGATCTCAAGTTATAGACTGCACTTAATAATTGTTTTGTATACGGATGCTGCGCTTCTGCTAAAGGCATCACCGTTCAGAGCGTTCCACTGCTTCCCCTTTATACATGACCACTACTTTGTGGCGGAATAAATGGACTAATGCCAAGTCATGGCAAATAAATAAGTAGGTAATTCCCTTTTTCTTTTTGTAAACGCACTAATAACTCAATGATCGTATCTTGTACAGATACGTCTAGAGCACTAGTAGCTTCATCACAAACAATAATTTCTGGTTCCAACGCCAAAGCTCTCACTGTAGCCACCCGCATGACGTTGACCACCACTCATGTTATTCGGATAGCGACCAGCAAAATCTTCGGTAAATCTACCATTTGTAGGGAGCTTACGAGCTTTTTGCATCCACGTCGGCTTTGTTATTAATCCAAAAGTTACGTAATGAGCTCATAAATAATATCTCGCACTTTCATCTTCGGATTGAATGCCGCTGTCGATCTTGAAAAGACCATTTGAATATGACGATAATTTTGGCGTTTTTCTTCACCTTTCAATTTCGTAATATCCTTACCACGGAAAATAACAGCCCCCGATGTGGCGCCGTACATATTCATGATTGTTTTCACTCAACGTAGACTTACCACAACCAGACTCACCTACAATGGCTGGAGTTTTCCTTTTTCTACATCTATGGAATTCCATCTGCGCGCGCAAGGTGAGAACCGTCAGCTAAAAGAATTCCTTCACAATATCTTAATTTGCATAATAATCTCCAGACATAGCGTTTCCTCCTATTTCTGGCACTGCATTGAGCAATTGTTTCGCTATATGCTCCGCTTGCGGATTACGAATCACTTCTTCTGCTGAACCATACTCTACGACAGCCCCTTGCTTCATGACCACAATTTTATCAGACATATGCGCCGCTACACCAATATTATGGGTTACGATAATCATGGATGTTTTATTTTCACGATTGATACGTAATAATTCTTCTACAATTTGTGCCTGTGTTGTTACATCAAGAGCTGACGTTGGTTCATCCCCAATAATAATTTCGGAGAGAATGTAATCGCCATGGCGATGCCTACACGTTGGCGCATACCACCACTGAGTTCAAATGGATAAGACTTCATAATGGCCTCAGGGTGTGGCAAATTCGTACGTGCTAACATTTCGATAGCTTTCGCCTCTGCTTCTTGCTTTGACATGGAGCTATGCAATTGAATAAACTCTGGAAATTGCTTACTGATGGTTTGAATCGGGTTCATCATATTCCCACTGTCTTGGAAAAATCATAGCGATATGATTTCCTGTGATTTAACCAATCTTTTGGTAGAGAAGGACAACAAATCTTGTCCATCAAAAGTAATACTTCCTTCTGACACACGACCTGTATTTGGCAATACCCCAAGCAGCGCACGAATGACTGTGGTTTTGCCACTAGCAGATTCCCCAACGATGGAAATAATCTCTCCCTCTTCCAAAGTCAAGTTCACACCAGAAATCGTCGGCTTCGGATTATTTTCCATAGGTAACTGCTAAATTTTTAATATCAAGTAACATATATATCCTTTCTACTTAGTTCTAAAAAGATGCTAGTGAAAGTTACTATTTCATACGACATAACAAGGGGAGGCAAAGTGCCTCCCGATTGTTGCGAACATCTACAGAGATTATTTTTGCTGGTTTAATATCTTTCGTCAACCAGTAGTAGTCGTTGGATACATCACTACATTTGTTAACCATTTGTTATTAACAAGATTTGTTTTTGAGGGTAACCTAGGAACAATGCTGCACCATCATTCAATAAGATTTGTTGTGCTTCGATAATTGCTTTGACGTTTAGGTTATCGAATTCAACTGCTAATTGATCCATGATAGCATCGTATTTAGGGTTGCTGTAACCAGAACCATTTTGAGGTTTTTCACCATTCAAGTTGGTTTTTCCATGCCATTTTAAGAAGATTTCTGGGTCACCAGTGTTCGCTGTTACAATGTTGGAGATCGACAAGTCATAGTCACCATCGATACCCATTTTATCGATTAGCTATGAGTCAACAGTTTCGATGTTTGCTAATACCGATTTTCATGTCGGATTGAACTGCTTCTGCGCAGATTGGGAGTTCTTGACGGCTGTTGTATACTACGAAGCGTACTTCTAAATTTTTACCGTCTTTATCTACAAAGCCATCACCATTTGTATCTTTCCAGCCAGCTTCGCCAACAATTGTTTGGAACGATCGGGATTGTATGCATTAGGGTCTCTTCAAACTATCGAAACCATAATCAAGCTTGGTGGAATTGGTGCTTTACCAGGAATGAAGGTACCTTTCAACAATACTTCGTTGTAGGATTTACGGTCAGTACCGCTGATGAAGCAGCGCACTCTTTTCGTCACCTAATACACCCTTTTTGATTAATCACGAGCTAATACAGTACGCAAGGATGCGATTTCATCTACTTTGAATTTGCTGTCATTGCACATGAGTTTTCAATGTCGCCAGCACCGATGTTAACTGCCATATCTACGTCGCCGTCTTTTGCAATGCTAATGCACGAGTTGTGGGTCATCAATGGATGGAATTTCTACTGTTTTTGAAAGGAACTTCCCCGATCCCAGTAATTTTCGTTAAACTTCTACAACAGCTTTTTCTTTTTGTGAAGATTTCACTTTGTGCAGGGCCAGTACCGATAGGACCTTCTTTCAGCGAAGTCACGGCCCGCTTTTCTCAGCCGCTTCATCTACAATGATGAATATGTGGTCCAGCCAAAGCCAGGTACATTTGGATACGCTTTATCAGTGGTGATGATCAGGTTTTGACCATCTGCTTTGATATCTGTATATTTGAAGAATGTAGCAGCACGTTTATTTTTCAAAAAGAACGTTCAATGGATGCTTTACTGCTTCAGCAGTCACTTTATTGCCATTGGAGAATTTTTGCTTTGTCGTTGATTTTAAAAGTCCAAGTCATTTTATCATCAGATACAGACCAGCTTCTCGCCAACCAAGGTTGTGTATTCATTTTATCATCAATTTAGCTAATGTTTCGCCAACACTGTAACATAACTACCCAACCAAAGTAGTTTTGTGTTGGCTCCAATGTGTCGCGAAGTTTGCCAACCCCAATTTTTAGTACACTTTTATCAGCTGGTGCCGCATTGTCGTTACCACAACCTGCAATCACACCTAAAGCCGCTACTGCCATAACTGCCAAATGCTAGCATTACGAAGCCATCCAACTTTTGTTTCATCTTAAGTTCCTTTCTATAAAACTCACTACTAACACATTAATGTGAATCTGTACTACGTGGATCTAAAATATCCCGCAGCGAATCGCCCCATAAATTGAAGATGGTCACCACAATAAAAATGGCCACCCCTGGATATAACATCAATTCTGGTGACGATAACATATATTGACGGTTCTCATTGAGCATTAAGCCCCATTCTGGCGTTGGCGGCTGTGCCCCAAAGCCCAAGAAGGAAAGTCCCGCAACTTCCATCATCATAGTCCCGATATCCATAGCTCCTGTGATAACAATCAAGGCAGAACATTCGGTAAAATATGGCGCCATAAAATGGTCATTTGTTTTGTTCCATTCACTCTGGCTGCCGCAATAAAATCATTATGGCGAAGTTTGATGCGCGCAGAACGGGTCATTCGTGCATATTTCGCCCAGCTCACCAACAACAAGAGCCAAGATTGCGTTGATAGCTACCACCCAAAATACCGGCAATGGCAATGGCCAATACCACCCTGGGAAAGATAACATAATATCTGTAAAAGCGCATCAATACAAGCTCTACTTTTTACCTCCAAAGAATCCAGACAAAATTTCCACTACTGTACCAACAATCGCTGTTAGGATCACTAGAATAATTGTCATGGACAAGGAAGTTTGTGTGCCGTAAAGTGATACGGGAGAACGTGTCACGCCCTAATTTATCAGTACCCATCAGATGATCTGCTGAGGGCTTTAAGAAGCTTTTGGACATATCTGCATTGAGATGCATCATGTGGTGTGATATAGGGAGCAAATATAGCAATTCCTACTACGATAGCCACTCAAGAGAGTAGAAAGAAAAGCGTTTGTGTTGCAATATAAATTCTTTCATCTTATCCCCTCCCTTTCAATCGTGGATCTAATATAGAATAGGATATGTCTACTAAGAAGTTGATGGCTGTATAAATGAGCGCTACCCACAATACGAAACCTTCAATGAACGGATAGTGGCGCTTAGCAATGGCATGAGACTGCCATTTTACCCATACCTGGCCAAGAGAATACGATTTCGATAACTGCAGCCCCTGCCAAGAGCCAACCGATTAGCATACCCATGATCGTTATCAATGGTAATAAAGCATTTGGCAATACATGTTTCCATAAAATTTGAGATTCACTCATGCCACTTGCACGAGCCCCCATCACATAATCTTGATGCAATTCTTCAATGATAACAGTCCGCACTTGGCGCGTAAACTTTGCAGACATAATCGGTAGCCAATGTGACAGCCGGTAAAATCAAGGCTTTTAAAAGCTAATCACTGATGTAGCAATTGGTACCCAGTGCAATTTCAATCGAAGATGTACGGTAGAAACATACCCAACCAGAAACTTAGCATCGATACATTCACAAAGGCAAAAATCGAATAATAAAGTCTGGCAGTTTATTTGCTTTTCACCGCTGAGTAAATCCCCAGCGGTATAGAAATAAGCACTATTCAGTGCAAAGGCTGTCACTGCTAATAAAGCTGTACCGCCCAAAGCCTTCTAATAATTTGTCGGTCACTGGTTTTTCCTGAATAGGAAGTTCCCAAGTCACCTTGTGCGGCACCCGCTACCCAGCGCACATACTGTTCCATAAATGGCCGATCTGGCCCATCTCTTTTCGTGTAGCATCGATGCGTTTCTTGCGACACAATGCTGTCCCCTGCTTCCAACACCATCATGGCTGGATCACCCAGGAGCAATGTAGGTCAAGCAAAACGTCAAAAACAGTAACACCGATTAATGTGATTAACAGTTGTGACACCTTACTCAGTATAGTTTTCACTCATCCACATCCCTTCTAAATAGTCTTTGGGCCTACCCTCTACCGCTATGAAACATCAAGTCATAAAAAGCCACCTTTTGAGGGTGGATCTGTTACTACAAAGTCAGCAAGGGCTACAGCTTGAGACAACCTTGCTCCATCTTGCCCATAACCCTATACAACTTTTTAGTAATATCTTCCCAAATTATTCTTCCCTAATACTCCCGTATTCATAGTCAATATCTACGCCCAACTATATATAGATATTACATAAATATGTTAATTTCTTTTTATCAAAATTGTCAAATGACTAATGTGAATATTGCAAGACAAGGAATGCATACTTGTTTGAAAGTGTACATTTAACAGCATTTATTTTGTGATTAATATCATTTTTATCATTATTTTTACACAAATTGAAAAATATCTATATAGTAATTTTATTCATTTTTGCATATTATTTGTATTTTTGCCAAATAGATATAAAAATTTTTCATAAGTAAAATTAGAAAAGCACAAAAACACACCTAAGAAATAGCCCCTAGGTTGTGTTTTACTATGATAAAAGAAATCATTTTTCCAAAGCCAATAACCTGCTACAGCGCCGCAAAAGCTTATGCCAATGCCGATAACGTACTCAAACCCATACTGGGTATCTGAAAATGGCACCGGCACATTGATGCCCCTAGCTAAATATCGCTGTTGGTACTGCTAACATAATTGTCATAGCAGCCAATAATTTCATAACCAAGTTCAAATTGTTAGAAATAATGGATGTAAAGGCATTCATCATATTCATCAAAATATTAGAATACATTTCAACCATTTCTACAGCCTGCTTATTCTCGATGATCGCATCTTCTAATGGATCTTCATCTTCTTCGTAGATTTTTCAATAAATAGCGCACATCATCATGACGACGAATGCGCAAAATACGTTCCATTACCGTTCCATTACCACGCAGTGCAGAAGTAAAATAGGTCATAGATTTTTGCAATTCCAACAATTGGAACAAATCTTTGTTTCTCGTCGTATGACGTAATGTTTTTTCAATATCGTCCGTACGGCGGTCAATTTTGTTGCAAAATACCGTAAGTATAATACGGCCGTACGGTACATAATTTGGAATAAAAATCTTGTCTTTTAAAGGTATAGAACGTCGGCATCTGATTACTCAAGAAAGGATAGAGCACTTCCGCCTCTTCCAAACAGATGGTAATAAAGAAATCCTCTGTTACAAAGACCCCCAATGGAACTGCATCATACACGTCAGATCCACGTAATACTGGAATATTAATAACCACAAAGATATATTCATCTTCAATTTCCACGTGAGACCGTTCTTCCGTATCCAAAGCAGCTTTTAATACATCCGTTGGAATCTGTGTCATCATATTGACGATAGCCAACTCATCGGGGTCTGGGTTCACCAAATTTATCCATGAACCTTTTGTAGCATCTTGTACAGTGGAATCTGTAAATAATTCCCCTCTACGTGTTTGTGTACCGTTAACATGTGACACCTCCTTAACGTCTTAATAACCCTATCCTTTATCTTAATCAATCAACGCCAATTCGTCAATTTTTATGATTTATTATGAAAGTTTCTAACAACGTTTCCATTTTCCCCTCCTCAATGTATAGGAGTACATACATACCTCTACACAACAAAAGGACCTAGCTCACTGGCTAAGTCCTTTTTGTTGTATAGTCATATGTTGTGATATACCTTGTATAGTTACAAGGAGGGAAGATATCACGATCATCCTGCTACATAGTTGGGCGTACATGCTGGCAGGAGGGCCTGTCTTATTTACTGTAAAAATACGGATAGAGTTCAAGATACACAAGATAGATACTCCTGTATCTGCAAAAACTGCGACCCACATATTCGCAAAACCAGCCAAACCAGCAATCATAACAACGATTTTTACGGCAATAGCGAAGAAAAATATTTTGCCATGCAATGGACAATGTACAGTCCGCAATGCTCAAAGAACGCCATACTGAATCTAGGTTAGAGTTCATGTACACCACATCTGCCGCTTCGATAGCAGAGTCTGCACCACTACCCATAGCACCGCCTACGTCAGCACCTGTCAATACAGGGGCATCATTGATCCATCACCTACAAACATAACAGAACCATGATCGTTTGCGAAGGGATTGGACTACTTCCAATTTATCTTGTGGTAACAACTCCGCACGCACTTCATGGATACCTACTTTTTCCAGCGATGTATTTTCGCACTGGCTGCCCACATCACCAGTAAGCATCACCGTTTGGTATCCTTTGCTGTTCATGCGACGGATTGCCTCTTTAGAATCAGCTTTTAAAGCATCGGCGATGATGATACGGCCTGCGTACTGACCATCAATAGCACGAATACTTCACTACCATATACATATTCAATCAATGGAGTTGGAACATGTTCTTTTTCGCCATCAAACGGCCATTGCCGACTAATACTTTGTGACCCTCTACCGTTCCTACCATGCCGTGACCGGAGATTTCTTTTACATCCTTAGCCTTGTTAAACTCTATACCTCTACGTTGTACTTCTTCTACGATGGACATGGCAATGGGATGTGTAGATGCTGTTTCTACAGACGCCGCATATTGCAACACTTCATTTTCAGTATAACCATTGGCTACTTCTACTGTTTTGTACGTTGAAAGTACCCGCTGTGATGGTACCTGTTTTTATCGAACGCAATTGCTTTTCACTCGGCTCATCGCCTCGATGGCTTTGCCACCTTTGAACAAGATACCTTGTCGAGAACCAGCACCGATACCGAGAAGAATGCCAACGGTACAGACAATACTAAAGCACATGGGCAAGATACAACTAAGAATGTTAAAAGGCTGTGTAAATCCAATATTGCCATTCTCCTGTGAATAGAGGTGGTACCACAGCTACGATAATAGCCAATCCCACTACGATTGGCGTATATACACGAGAGAAACGTGTAATGAATCGGTCGATTTTTGGTTTTCGATGCAGCTGCGTTTTCCACAGCGTCTAGAATACGCATAACCATGGAATCTTTTAATTCGTGAGTCACTTCTAAGACAATGCGACCATCCACGTTGATACAGCCAGACATCACTTCTGTACCTACGGTAGCACTTTACTGGAACAGGTTCTCCTGTCACCGCTGCTGTGTCGATACGTGTGGTCCTTCTACTACACGACCATCCAATGGAATACGGTCCCCAGGACGAATTTCGATATGAGATCCTACTTGTACATCTTCTGGATTCACCACATGCACACTGCCGTCACAAACGATTAAACGCACTTCTTCTGGACGAAGATCTGCTGCATCCATTACAGCATTACGGCTGCGTTCTGTAGCACGTTCTTCAAAATAAATCCCTACTTGGAAGAACAACATAACGCCTACAGCCTCTGCGTATTCACCAATGATTAAAGCACCAATGGTAGCAATGGACATCAAGAAGTTTTCATCAAAGAATTTACCTTTCATACCATTTTTAATAGCAGCCCATACAATGCGCCATCCTAACACAACAAAGGTTACTAGCAACAATGGTATCATATATTGATCGGTACCCAATTCGTAAGCTCTGCCACTGCCATCACGATAGCACCCACAATAATAGCAGATAAGCTTGCGTTATGCTCATGGTCATAATCATCTTGTTTTGCTTTTTTTAGCAGCACGTACAAATGGCACCACTACCACACCATCTTCTGTAGCATCACAAACAGCTTGGATTTGTTCTTGCAAAACATCCGTATCTTCTACGGTAGACGTAATACGTAATTGTTTCGTGCCAATTGTAAAAGTCGCTGCAGACACAGATTCTAATTGATTTAATTTTTTTCTTCAATGACACTAGCGCAATTTGCACAGTTCAGATTTTTGTAATGTAAAAATGCGTTCCATCATATCTCCTCATTGATTATACTATCTAACTTTACTACTTATTTTAATATCCATTTTTAACGCTCGTTTTAATGCTTGAGTGTTTATTCATATGTTTATTATATCTACAATTTTCTATCTTGTCAACATATGATTGTATATTCATTTATATTTTTTTATCCTATTTTCATCTTATATCGATGATAAAAAGCACCCTATTACTTTAAAAAGCAACACAAGTAGATCTATACACAAAAGCCAGCAGTCCCTATGTTCTGCTGGCTTTCAGGGATTATAAGACAAAAATGAGTTGGTAGACTATGTCCTACGACAAAGAGGACTTAGCCTAATGACCAAGTCCTCTTCGCTTTATAGTTGTTATGTAGTGTATATACCTTGTATAACTACAAAAAGGGGTAAGATATCACAATGCCTCTTGCTACATAGTTGGGCGTACATGCTAGCAGGAGAACCTATATTATTTACTGTAGAAAATACGGACAGAGTTAAAGATGCAAAGAATGGATACCCCTGTATCTGCAAAAACTGCCACCCACATATTCGCAAAGCCAAACACACCAGCCACCATAACGATAATTTTTACCGCAATTGCAAAGAAAATATTTTGCCATGCAATGGACAAGGTACGTTCTGCAATACTTAAGGAACGCCATACGGAATCTAGAGTTGGAGTTCATGTATACTACGTCTGCCGCTTCGATGGCAGAATCTGCACCACTACCCATAGCACCACCTACATCAGCACCTGTCAATACAGGCGCGTCATTGATACCATCACCTACGAACATGACAGAACCATGTTCGCTGCGAAGAGATTGAACTACTTCTAATTTATCTTGTGGTAATAACTCGGCACGCACACCTTGGATACCTACTTCTTGGGCAATATGGTTCGCACTGGATGCCACATCACCTGTGAGCATCACTGTATGATATCCTTTTCCATTCATACGACGGATGGCCTCTTTAGAATCCTCTTTCAGAGCATCGGCAATGACAATACGGCCTACATATTGACCATCAATAGCTACGAGATACTTCACTACCATATACATGTTCAATGGTTGGTACCGTTACATGTTCTGTTTCTAATAAACGACCATTACCAACCAATACGGTATGGCCTTCTACAGTACCTACCATACCATGACCAGAGATTTCTTTTACATCCTTAGCCGCAGTAAACTCTACTCCTCTACGCTGTACTTCTTCTACAATGGACATAGCAATCGGATGTGTAGAACTAGCTTCTAGAGCCGCTGCATATTGCAACACTTCATTATCTGTATAAGTACCAGCTACTTCTACTGTTTGTACGTTGAAAGTGCCAGTTGTGATAGTACCCGTTTTATCGAAGGCAATCGCTTTCACGCGACTCATAGCCTCGATCGATTTACCACCTTTGAACAAGATACCTTGTTTAGAACCAGCACCGATACCAGAGAAGAATGCCAATGGCACAGACAATACAAGAGCACATGGGCAAGATACTACTAAGAATGTTAAAGCTGTATAAATCCAATATTGCCATTCTCCTGTGAATAGAGGAGGTACTACGGCAACGATAATAGCCAAAGCTACTACGATTGGTGTATATACACGAGAGAAACGAGTAATGAAACGATCGATCTTTGGTTTCGATGCCGCTGCATGTTCCACAGCATCAAGAATGCGCATAACCATGGAATCTTTTAATTCATGCGTTACTTCTAAGACAATACACCCATCCACATTGATGCACCCAGACATCACTTCTGTACCTGCGGTAGCGCTCACTGGAACTGGTTCACCAGTTACCGCTGCTGTATCGATACGCGTAGTACCTTCTACTATACGGCCATCCAATGGAATACGATCACCAGGACGAATTTCGATATGAGACCCTACTTGTACATCTTCTGGATTCACCACCTGCACGCTACCATCACAAACGATTAAACGCACTTCTTCTGGACGAAGATGCACTGCATCCATAACCGCATTACGACTGCGTTCTGTAGCACATTCCTCAAAATAAATACCCATTTGGAAGAACAACATAACCCAAAACAGCCTCTACATATTCACCGATGATTAACGCACCAATAGTAGCAACAGACATCAAGAAGTTTTCATCGAATAATTTACCTTTCATAATATTTTTAATCGCTGCCCATGCAATGCGCCAACCTAGTACAACAAAGGTTATAATTAATAATGGAGTCAGGTATTGCTCTGGCACCCAATTTGTAAACTCTGCTACCACTATCACGATAGCGCCTATAATAATCCCCGCTAAACTAGAATTATGCTCATGGTCATCCTCTACTTGTTGTGCTTTTTTTAGGTGCACGCACAAATGGTACCACTACTACACCATCTTCCGTAGCATCGCACACCGCTTGGATTTGATCGCGTAACATATCTGTATCTTCTATACTAGAGGTAATGCGTAATTGCTGGGTGCCAAGCGTGAAAGTTACTGCCGACACAGATTCTAGTTGATTTAATTTTTGCTTCAATCACGCTAGCGCAATTGGCACAGTTCAAATTTTGTAATTTAAAAATGCGTTCCATCGTATCTCCTTATTAAAGTATAATATAAAAGCACTCTATTATTTTTAGAGTGCTAAAAGCGCTAGTATGCGGATTCGAACCGCATCTTTATAACAATATGTTATCGTCGTGCCAGTAGACCAACAACGATTTTTTTATTTGTTTTATTATCCCACAAATTTGATAGACTTGCTAACTAAAGCATTTGTATGGGCAAAGATAATATTGGATAATTATTGGGTAAAATTTCGTTTTTAGTTCTAATATCCAGTTAAATCCAAATATCTCTTAATATGCTCTACGATTGTTATAGATGTTGTCCTATTTCTCCTTGACTTTGCCCCTCTGATAAGATGTAATATAAGTAAGAGAAAGAGCAGTACATGACACTAAGGAGGCCGAACATGATTCCTATCGACTCTGCTTTACATGGAGATGTAATCATCTACCAATCAGGACAAGAAAATATTTCTACCAATGTTCTATTTAAAGACGAAACATTTTGGATGACACAAAAAGATATGGCGACGTTATTTTTGCGTTGATATATCCACCATTAATTACCATTTAAAAGAAAACATTTGATTCTGAAGAATTATCAGAAGAGTCAACTATTGGAAAATTTCCAATAGTTCGCTTAGAGGGTACCAGAAAAGTAACTCGCACCATCACTTTTCTACAACCTAGACGCTATCATCGCTGTTGGCTATCGTGTAAACTCCAAAGAGGCTACGCAATTCTGTATTTGGGCTACCAAGGTATTACGAGTATATTGTAAAGATTTGCCCTCAACGATGATATGCTAAAAAAATGGAACTCCATTTGGCCAAAAACTATTTCAAAGAACTCTTACGTAGAGTCCAATCCATTCGAGCTAGCGAACGCCAAATCTATCAACAAATTACAGATATATTTGCAGAATGTTCCATTGACTACGATGTGCAGATCCTTTCACTCGTCAATTTTACGCCATGGTGCAAAACAAATTCCATTATGCTATTACAGGTAAAACTGCAGCTGAAATTATTTATAATGCCGTTGATAGAGATAAACCACACATGGGATTACAAACTTTGAAAAACTCTCCTCATGGGCGCATTCATAAATCTGATGTAACCATCGCAAAAATTATTTAACCACTGACGAAATACGTAAACTAGAACGAACTGTATCCTCCTTTTTGACTATATCGAAGGCATTATCGAACGGAAACATACTTTCACTATGAAAGCCTTTTGCTGAAAAGCGTAGATAAATTCCTATCTTTTTAACGAATATGAAGTGCTCACTAATAAAGGGCATATTTCAAAACTACAAGCTGATAAGAAAGCAGTTACTGAGTATAAAGAATTTAATCGTACGCAGAAAGTATTCTCTGATTTTGATAGAATCATACACAAGCAAAACGAGTAACAGAGTAAATCATAATGAAAAACCCCGTAAACACGTGTGTTTACGGGGTTTTGATACTAACAAATTATTCAGCTGTGATTGTTGCTACTGGGCAAACGGATTCGCAAGAACCGCAATCAATGCAAGTTTCATTGATTTCATATTTAACTTCGCCTTCAGTAATTGCTCTACTGGACAAACAGAAGCACTAAGAACCACATTTAATGCATGCATCACCAATAACGCGCATGAGACACCTCCATAAAAATAGAAATTCGCTAACTTTATGATTATCATTTACTAAAGTACTTACCTTTTTACATTCTCATTATTGCACGTTTTTTAGTCTTGTCAAATATTTCTATATACTTTTTGTATCAATTTTTACAAGTAATGTTGCATTTTTTTATATGACTAACCCTACACTTTAAGCTATTTGATATGATTTATCATTTATACCCTCTTGTGTGTACACGAGAAAGCATACATCTCCATATTCTCAATTCTTCCTTCTCAATATTATTTTGAGAATAATTATATTATCAACTAGGTGGTGTGCTACAAACTTTTTCATCTGCTTAGTGTAACCGATTGGATTCATATCCCATGACCCGTTGCTTGATGCTTATACATACGTACCCGTTGGTAATCGATTTCATCATGACATACCAAGGTGGCTACATCCACCCGTAAAGTCTTAGCAATTAAATACAGCACCTGCACCGACGTCCCCAACGAACCTCTAGCTCCTTCAATTTTTGCCAAAATAACTTGGACTAATACCACATAATTTAGATAATTCTTTCTGTGAAAGCCCTGACATCGTCTAACCCAAGCAATTTTTTCTGCCTAAACAAATACAAAACTCTTCATACTCCGGCATAGATTCCATCGCTTTCAAATGAGTCCCCATCTCTATACACCTCGTTTCAAAAGTATACGACCGAACTGCTCTACTCACATTATATAGGCAAAAATCCATAAATCAAGAGCATTTTCTTGTAAGATGGTTTTCTAGGATACCTAGCTAAAAACGATGAGACGGATGTGCCTCTACTTTCATCAACCCCTGTATAACTTCCCTTCTTTTCTCTTAATAGTAATGTTCGCACTTGATCATACCAATTTCCACAAAATATTTGCGCTAACTCATTCCTTCTCCAGTCCTATTAGACCAGACCGCTGGATAGTTGCCTTCGTTTTTGCTTGTATCATCCCACGTGGATTGAGACGTAATCCCTTCTTCTGTAATTCTTAATTTCTGTTCTTGTGCGCCTGATATCTTACCTCGGCTTAGCTCCTGATAGTATAAGTCTTCAAGGTCTGTTACATCCTTCGTTTCCATAGACATATTTGGCATCAGAACAGATGGTAGGTTATATCCTTCGTCTGCTTGTAAAGTAGCACTGCCCTCTTGAGTCTGTTGCTTTTCGTTTTGCTGAGCATCTGCATCACTTTCATCTGGCAAATACTCCAGAATATCCACCAAATGTTTCAATGATTCTATATTATACTTTTTGAATATCATCATAGGTGAAAAGTAATCACATACCGATGCGTAGGGGTCTTCTTTCAAAATCATGTCCACCGTAAAACGCACCTTCGGACCTTCTGCTGTCATTTGCACAGACCGGTCCCAACGAGCGGCCGTCATTTCTTCTCTCCATAACAGCCCGCCTTCGATGTGCGTGTATTTTTCAGATAGATGGGGATCTTCACGTCGCCAAATTGCCATATACTCCTCATCGGTCATCCCCTGGATTGGTTGGTCATACCACGTCGTATTCCATCGCTCCTGAGAAACACCTAGCATTGGCTTGTTATCTCGTCTCGTAATCATCATAGTCGTGATGTTCGTCAAAATCTAACAAAAAGCCCTCTATATGTCCGCTATCTGTAGGAACAACCTTATCAATCCAATGAATATCTTTCACAGTGCCGAACATAGACACCCGAAAAATGAGCTGGTCGGTGGCTAATATAGAGCCCCTCTTCTCTGGTACAGCATTCTCCTGTTGTAATACGAACTGTTCCCCATCTATTCCTTGAGCATCTACCGTTTTGTACACTACCTAACTCCTTCGTGAAAGTCCTCACCGGTGTTCCTCTCATGGCATACGCCATACCTACAACTCCTGTGAAAGTAACCATCGCCATGCCACATACCACAGATTTCCACCCGCCTTTTCAACTAGTTTGCTTTTCATTCATTGATTTCCTTTCTTACTAATTCCTTTATACACCCCTATACAATTTCTATACCTGTCTATAGTTGACTCCTTCTCCGACATCTAGATAACCACCTAATAGGTTAGTTACCATATCATCGTGGTTTTTATCTAATATAACTATATATCTAGTATACCATAGCTTATATTGTATATACCCAAACTACTATTCATACATATCGTCACTAGTTCCGACGATACTTTCATAATCACTATGAAATACAATTAGGAGACTCCCTTTTACTGTACAACAAAGAGAACCCACTACTGTGAGTTCCCTTTATATAGTAGTATACAGTTGCTATATCTTACAGTTTATCCAATGCTTGTGCTAGGGTCAGCAATGATATCATCTACGTTTTCGATACCGATGGATCACGTAATTGTTCTGGTTTTACACCCGCTGTCAATTGTTCCTCAGGGACTCAATTGGGCATGTGTTGTACTTGCTGGGTGAATAACCAAGAGTTTAGCATCCGCTACGTTGGCAAGGTTAGAGAAGATTTCAAGAGCATCAACGAATTTGATGCCTTCTTCTTTACCACCTTTCACACCGAATGTGAAAACAGCACCAACACCATTCGGGAAGTATTTGTCAGCCAATGCTTTATATGGGCTGTTTGGTAATTCAGGATAATTTACATAAGCGATTTTTGGATGGTTTACCAAGAAATCTACTACTTTACGAGTGTTTTTCTACATGGCGCTCTACACGTAAAGACAATGTTTTCAATGCCTTGAATAATCAACCATGCTGCAAGAGGAGTGATGGATGCACCAGTGTCACGCAATAATTGAGCGCGTACTTTCACAGTGAAAGGAATTTGAAGATCGCCGTATACTAAACCATTGTAATGTACGTCGCCTTCTACGAATCCAGGAGTAACGACCGCTTGCTTTGTAGTCGAGACTTACCACTTTCAACAATCACACCAGCGATAGTTGTGCCATGACCGCCTAAGTATTTTTGTGGCGGAATGAACCACTACGTCTGCACCATGTTCAAATGGACTGAACAAGTATGGAGTGCCGAATGTATTATCCACGATCGATGATACCGTAGTGCATGAGCGATTTCAGCAATCGCTTCTAAATCCACAAAGGTTAGCACCTGGATTTACCAACAGATTCCACATACACAGCTTTTGTATTGTCATCGATAGCTGCTTTGAACTCATCTAAGTTGTCTGGATTTACGAATTTTGTAGTAATACCGAAACGTGGTAATGTAGCACTGAACCAAGTTGTATGTACCACCATATAATGTGGATGCTGCTACAATATTGTCACCAGCAGATGCTACGTTTTTGGATAGCGTACGTAATCGCTGCGGATCCAGATGCTACAGCGATCGCACCAGCACCACCTTCTAACGCTGCTACACGGCCTTCCAATACGTCTTGAGTAGGGTTACCTAAACGAGTGTAGATAGGGACCTGCATCAGTTAAAGCAAAAACGACCTGCTGCTTGTTCTGCATCTTTAAATACATAAAAGTGGTTTGATAAATTGGCACTGCACGGGAACCTGTTGCGTCCACTGTATGACCTGCTATGAATTGTAATGTTTCAAATTTGTAGTTGCTCATGTTACTTTCCTCACTATTCTAAAATCTTTACTATCTAGTAACTAGGATTAAATCACCCAGTCTTGTATATATGGTTCTTCAATCGGTCTCGATTGTAATTCACTGACTTCGTATGGTGTTTCTTGGTACACATAATAGTTTAACCAGTTTGTATAGAGTATGGTCGATGCCGACCGCCATCGTATCATCAGGTCTTGGTTGGATCGTCTCCAGGAAAATAATTTTCTGGAATCTCAATCTCTAAGCCTAGTTTTCTGTCGATCATACTCTTGGGTATAAAGGTGTCTCGATCGTATTCTGGATGTCCAAAGATAAATACATGTTTATTATCATAGGATCTAACGATACCAACACCTGTCTTATCCGCGCGGGCTAGCACTTCTAATTGAGGGTGAGCACTGATTTCACTTTCACTCACCGTCGTATGCCGTGAATGAGGCATATAGAAGAGTTCATCTAGACCACGCATCAGCATGGGTTTTCGTGTTCTGCACTTCTTGTTCGTATACACCAAATAGCTTAGTGAAGCAAAATCTTCTTTGTGAATACCAAAGTGCTTGTAAATTCCTGCTTGGGCTCCCCAACAAATGTAGAGGGTCGAACACACATGGGTTTTGCTCCATTCCATAATTTCTGAAAGCTCATCCCAATAATTCACTTCCTCAAAAGGCATTTGTTCTGCGGAGCACCTGTGATAATCAAGCCGTCAAAGTATTGATCTTGATTTCCTCGAGACGTTCTATAAAACGTTTTCCAAATACTCTTCAGCTTGTGTTACTCGCTGTATAGGACGCCGTGTAAGAAAGGTGACCTTTGTTTGTAACGGTGTATTGCTCAAAGCACGAAGCAGTTGAATTTCCGTGGTCTCTTTCCGTGGCATCAAGTTCACAACCACAATATGAAGTGGTCGAATATCTTGTGACTCTGCCCGTTCCGAATCCATGACGAATATGTTCTCTTCTGAAAGTTTCCCTATGGCTGGTAATCCTTTCACTACTCGTATAGGCACTCATTTCCACCTCTCTTTCCATCAAAACCTATCGTTTAACGATGAATTAAGTATACTAGGATGTCCATCATATGTCAACAATATGCGTACATTTATCCTTATACAGGATACATATTATTATATATAGGAATAAACTATAAGAAACTTATTTGTTGTCATTTTTATAAATACATCTTTTAACTATAATCTTATTATTAATATCATGCATACTTCTATTGTTTCTACTCCCTATATATCAATTTATCATACTATATAGACTATTCATTTTTTTCTTGATGACTTTTTCTCACTATTTGATTTATAATCGTAGTAAATAACGATAGGCAATTCTAGTCTTACACCTTTTATGATTACTTGTATAATAGGAATATAGCAAGTAAACGTGCTTCATAACTTTTCATTTAAAAGTACCATGGATAATCCTTACTAGTATTTAACACGAAAACTAATCTATAGTATTAAACTTTAAATGATGTTAGCAATATAAAGGAAAATTATGCAAAACATCTATAGTTGCAAATCAGCTCGAAGATGTCTATACAGATTGCAGTCAAGATGCCTATACGGATGAAGAACTTGTGGAATTAGCACAAGCTGGACACACTTCGGCAAATATTATGTTGTGTCGCAGATATATCCCTCTTATTATGAGGTATTCTCATGTAAGCCAACTACGTAGCGTACAAAATGATTTAGAAGCCACTTTGTGGGAATCTTTTTACACGCTATACAAGTATACGACCTAAATGGTAAAGTCCCTTTGCTGGCTTTGCCAAATCAAAAATTCATTATGCTGAAATGAACTTCTACCGTGACCATGTGCAACAATGGAATCACGAATCATTCCTTACCGAAAGCGAAGAGGATACAAATCCGATACTACAAGTTCCTGCACTCAATAATACAGAACAAGAGGCACTCCAGCATCTTCAAATATTGACTATTCACAAGGTCTATCACGTCATGAACCCTGTCTATGCTGACTTATTAAAGCAAGTCTTATTCCAAGGGCGATCTATCAGCGATATTGCTACAATCCTATGGAATGAGCCGTCAGGCCATGCATAAAAAGTACAAAAAGCGATTTCTTTACTCCAACAAGAGTTAGAATTCTGTAAACAGTAACATCATACATCCTATAATCTAAAAAGCTATCATAAAGGTTATATATATATTTGAGCCCTCTAGTTACAAGTTAGAGTAGCAACTATGTCCTTTCATACTATATGAAACTATAACAAAAATTCACTAAATACAATAGAGGAAAGTTGATTAAAAAGCATTAACTTTCCTCTATATTCATTAACTTCTCTCATATAGCATATCTCATTTCATGCTAATGACATAACAATAGCCACCTTGCTATTTGCTTTAGCAAGATGGCTACAGTAATCCTGGTACTAAGTTATTATTATATTATACTATATTATCTATACCTTGGATTTAAAATAGTGATTCCTGTCTAAAGGCGCTATCTCACCTTATCGTTTACACCATTTTACAACCCATAAAGCAATTTTAACAATTCGTAGCGCTTTTCTCAGCGTATTCATCTTACGCCTCCATAGCGATAGCGTTATTACGAACTACTCCTACTAACGGATATGCATATAACTTGCCTAATGCCTCACCTACAGCTTTCAAATCTTCATCTGTTGCTGCTTCATTCACATAGGCAAAAATTCACAACTTTTACATTATGTGCACCTTCACCTTTTTGAAATTGCAAATTGTAATTTAGTAATCATTGTTTTTGTCATACCTTATCTCCTCCTTATTCTACTACTGTAGATTCTGTGGTTACTAATGTACCATATTGAAAGCTAGTTAAACGTTGATCTTTACGTCCACGGAGTACATCTTTTTCCACCATAAGCTGACCCACTGTGTCAAGCTCGGCTTTTGTAACACCTTCTTTTAGGGAATGCTACAACGATGTTTACATCTTCCTTAGCTGCGTCCATAAAGACTAAATGCAATTCTTTCTTTACCATTTTACTTGTTGCCATATTCTTCTCCTTTCTTAGTACCAAGTCCTTACACTTAGATACATTCAAAAAGAAGACCTGTCAACCTAAAAAAACAATAATCTGATTAAAATCTACAAAATTATATATAGTTATAACCTATAAGACTTAAAACGTTATTTTTATTTTTACTTATTCCTAGTGTTTTGATATACTATAGTTGTCGATGTGATACTCGACAGGAACTATGAAATCTCATATGTTCCAGCCTTTCAAACTACTTACATATGTGATAACGGTGACTTCCCATACACACCTATAGTTATCACAACAAGCCACCTGCTCGGCCCCATACGAGTTAGGTGGCTTTCTACTATATGTAACTTTTTATATCCAATTCTATGCATGCTATATAATGTACCTAGATATATCTACCAATACTTTAATTATCTAACACATCGTAGCTATTTATCCATAAGGAGTGATATTATGAACCGTACTATTTACCTAGGTGGCGGTTGTTTTTGGGGTGTTGAAAGCTATTTTCAACGAGATCCCCGGCATTATAGATACGGAAGTAGGATACAGTAATGGCGAGCATCCGAATCCAAGTTATGAGGAAGTATGCCGTGGCAGTGGTCATGTGGAAACTGTAAAAAGTAACCTATGATACATCTGTGATTTCCCTTCCTAAAAAGTATTACAGTATTTCTTGCGCATTATCGACCCTTTTAGTATTAACAAACAAGGTAACGATGTGGGGTACAATATCGTAGTGGTGTGTATTATGAAAACCCCGATGACAAACCCATCATTGAATCTACCTTAAAACGTGCCAACAGTCACTATAAAGAGTCTTTTTGCCATGAAGTTTTACCTCTAACATCCTTTTTATCCAGCTAGAGACTATCATCAAGACTATTTAGATAAAAATCCAAATGGCTATTGTCATATCAATGTATCCAAAGCCTATGAACCTCTCATTGATGAAAGTGACTATGAACGCAAGTCGGACACTATATTACAAAAAGAACTCAGTAACTTAGCCTATTCTGTGACCCAACATAGTGCTACAGAACGTCCATTCTCTCATGAATATACGGATGAGTTTCGTCCAGGTATCTATGTAGATGTTACCTCTGGAGAACCGCTGTTCATCTCTGCTCAAAAATTTAATTCTGGGTGTGGTTGGCCTAGCTTTGCGCAACCAATCAACAGTGATGTTATCCGTTACTATGAGGACGATAGTTTAGGGCATCGCCGCATCGAGGTCCGCAGTCGCATTGGTGATGCTCATTTAGGGCATGTCTTTGAAGATGGTCCTCAATCTCTGGGTGGTCTACGATACTGTATCAATGGTGCTGCCTTGCGCTTTATTCCCCTAGAGACCTTGAAAAAGAAGGATATGGTGCCTTGTATGAGTTTGTCAAAAAGCGAAGATCTCAAAGCCTTAAATCTTAATCTAGCCGTATCCTAGCTAATTATACTGCCAACACACATTTTAACTGCCTGTTTCTCACTACAAAAGACTGTAAACATAGGCTTATCTGCCTGGTGTTTACAGTCTTTTTTATATAGGATATATGGGATGTATACGATTATCTATTTATATAGGTATAATAGGTATTCGCTAACTCATACTATAGATATACATAGTATGCTATACGCTCCAAGAAATCCATGCAATGGTATCCGTTGTGTGGTTTTCTAATTTCCCATCCACTGCTTTAGCAGACAAGAACTCGCGTATTTCTTGTTTAATAACCTCTAAATCACCGCCTACCTTTCGTTGTACTCGTATGCAAAAATAATCTACTGCTTCATCGACGGTCAAGCTTTCTACTTCTTCCACAGTTTTGTATGTAATGTTTACATTCTTTCCGATTTCGTTGACTGTGCCCAAACAATCTTGTAGCATGGATTCCCATGGGCTACCACTTACACCATACCGCTCAGAATAGATAGCATCTAAGTATTCATCTTTTCGATCTGCGAACATGATACATAAACAATGTTACGGCTAGCACGATGCAAGGCATGTAAATTAGCAGTATCCGACATAATAGGACAGAAAATACTGTATACTAAGTCGAACTTCTTATCCCATCCCAAGGCTTGTCGTGCTTCTTCGGACCATGGTCCCAACCATAAATCCAGTGAAAGCCCTTCACGTTCACTAATGTCTTTGCCACCTTCTAACATACCCAGTGGAAAGGTCTACGCCTGTTACTTGTACTCCATTACGAGCCAATCCCATGGCATAATCTCCAGTACCACATCCTACATCAAGTGCGGTTTCTCCTTCTGCTGGATGAATACCTAACTCTTGTAAGCGTGCTACAAAATCCACCACTTGCGCTACACGATCCTCACGTTTATGCATATTCACAAAGAACTTAGACGTTTGATTCCAAGATTGTTGTTCCTCTTGCCATCCTTCCATAGAAACAGACATTGTTCTGATTGTACTCATAGAAACCTCCTTGTCACTTTATCTTTAATAGGGTAGATATCGCTTACACTGATATAACTACTACCATTATATACGATATCCCTCAGTTTATATATGATAGAAATTATCAATTTATATATTTTTAATTATACTATACAATACGCTCCTATACTGTGTCTATGGCAACAAAAAAGCGACCTTCCGGTCGCTTTTATAGTTAGAATCTAAATTCTATTAGATTATGCTTCGATCGCTGTAACAACACCAGCGCCTACTGTATGGCCACCTTCACGGATTGCGAAACGTAAACCTTCTTCAATAGCGATTGGGTGATAAGCTCGATATTCATAGTGATGTTATCACCAGGCATACACATTTCTGTACCTTCTGGTAAATTGATAACGCCAGTTACGTCAGTTGTACGGAAGTAGAATTGTGGACGATAGTTGGAGAAGAATGGAGTATGACGGCCACCTTCTTCTTTTTGTCAACACGTATACTTCTGCTTTGAATTTAGTGTGAGGTTTGATGGAACCTGGTTTAGTCAATACTTGACCACGTTCGATGTCTTTACGGTCGATACCGCGAAGAAGTGCCCCTACGTTGTCACCTGCTACTGCAGATTCTAAGATTTTACGGAACATTTCAAGACCCGTAACTGTAGTGCTGGATGGTTCTTCTTGAAGACCAACGATTTCTACTACGTCACCTACGTTGATTTGACCACGTTCTACGGCCAGTTGCTACTGTACCACGACCAGTGATTGTGAACACGTCCTCTACAGGCATCAAGAATGTTTTGTCAGTGTCACGTTCTGGAGTTGGGATGTACTCGTCAACTTTTGCCATCAATTCGTTGATTGCATCAACATATGCAGCGTCGCCTTCTAAAGCTTTCAATGCAGAACCTGCAACAACTGGGATGTCATCGCCAGGGAACTCGTAGCTGGAAAGTAATTCACGGATTTCCATTTCTACTAATTCTAATAATTCTTCATCGTCAACCATGTCTTTTTTGTTCATGAATACAACGATAGCTGGTACACCAACCTGGCGAGCTAACAAGATGTGCTCACGAGTTTGTGGCATAGGGCCGTCAGCTGCGGATACAACTAGGATAGCGCCGTCCATTTGAGCAGCACCAGTGATCATGTTTTTAACATAGTCAGCATGGCCTGGGCAGTCAACGTGTGCATAGTGACGAGTATCTGTTTCATACTCTACGTGTGCAGTGTTGATTGTGATACCGCGTTCACGTTCTTCTGGAGCTTTGTCGATCATGCTGTAGTCTTGGAAGTCAGCTTGACCTTTTTCAGCAAGAACTTTAGTGATTGCTGCTGTTAAAATAGTTTTACCATGGTCAACGTGACCGATAGTACCAATGTTAACGTGTGGTTTATTACGTTCGAACTTTGCTTTTTGCCATTGTTAAAATAGCCTCCTTCATTACAAAAACTAATTACCTTTATTATATATGATTATATTGATAAATACAAATACAGTTTAGTTATTTTATAGGAATTACAGATGCTTTCATTACACTTATTGGATATTTCTGTGAAAGTCTAACCTAAGATTCCAAGTGTTTTCTTGTATAGATATGGCAACATACATTCCGAGTACATACTGTATATGTATCAACTGTATAACTTACAACCCTTTTTAAGATATATTCTAAAAATAAGTTGAACAATACCAGTGCCTAGTAATAATAAGAAAGCCTTCATTTTGCTGCTTTCAATCACTCGAGCCATAAGGGATATATTCATATAGAAAATCCAGATAGTCACCGCAAAAGAATGCTCCTATAAGTACTATGCCGTAGGTCGGTACTAGGGAAGACCAGGACCAAATGTACGGAAATAAGAGCAAGCCTAATACGACGCCATACACATTGGTGATGACCTTGCCGTAGATGAATCCTTTCACCACATCTGTCCATGTTGCTTCGCCCGTTGTCAACTTATACAATCCATAGAAAACTGCACTATTCAGCAAGATGGACACCGCTTGAAATAGGAAAAAGACGATGGCCAATCCTATAATAATCGCCGACCCTAAGGCATCAATCTCACGATAAAAGTAAGGCACGAAAAAAGCCCACTAGCGGTAACACTAGCGTAGCTATCAACAAGCAGAATACCACTTCCAAACCAAAAATAGGTAAAGTAAACCTTTCTTTACCGTCCCATGCTCTGCAATTTGATCAAACCCTTTGCTCTTAGGGTGCCAAATTAATTCTTTTAAATCATTAAACCATGTTGTCATATGTACCTCCCCTCTTGCTGAGATATATTTTCATTTATAATACGCTATCAATTGCTGAATACGCGGAGATATCCACTGCATCTAACTCACCGATTTTACTTTTTAAAGTCTGTTATTATTAATTTCAACGGTTGACTCAACCTAACCATTGATGGCTTAGTTAATCCTGCATCACTCCAACGCATTAAATCATATTCCCCAGAATATGTATCTCTCGGCTTATGACTAGTTACTTTCAATGAAATAATAAATGCTTCTTGATTCTCTAATACAACAACTGGTCGTACCTTTGATTCTTCTGAATTTTCAAACTTTACAATCGCCCACCATACTTCCCAACTATTCGGCATAGTCATCTCCCGTGGTAACACTAAATGGTTAGATTCATCTCTTGTGCCAATGAAGTCTTTTTCTGTAAATGGTAATGTGAATTTATCAACAATTTCAATATGCTCGTAGTATTCTATAATCCGATGTTTCGGAATAATTTTTATCGCCAGTAGAATAGTACACCTCATACCACGGTGTCCCTTTTTCGTGAGATTTATTCACTAAAGAAGACGTAGACATAGTGCTATATTTACGCAACACATCTAACAAGTATAATTGCTCTTCTTTGGTCAACGCTTGTCTATCAAACGATTGATTAACAATCCCATTTCTTCCATATTCTTTAAAAAGTTTTTGTAAACAGATGTAACAACCGGACCTAAATCCCATGCTTCAAAATCTTCTTCAATAAGAGTATAACCTAATGATGAAATACTCCCAGCTTGAGCAAAGTACAACAGTTTATTTAACCGTAAATTAGTCATCGCATCTTCATTAGGGAGTATTAGAAACTATTTCAATAAAAATTTCGCCGCATCTATCGCTTTAGCCATAGATCCACCACCTTTCTATACTTTCATTATACAAATTCAAACTATGGATTTTCAATGGATATCGAATTTTAGGCATAAAAAAATCCCCACCTAAAGTGAGGTTATTGGTGGCGGCACACGGATTTGAACCGCGGACACACCGGGTATGAACCGATTGCTCTAGCCAACTGAGCTATGCCGCCAAGTATATGGAGCTAGTGACCGGGATTGAACCGGTGACCTTATCCTTACCAAGGATACGCTCTGCCGACTGAGCTACACCAGCACATTCAATCACTAACGAATTAACATGGTTGCGGGGACAGGACTTGAACCTGCGACCTTCGGGTTATGAGGCCCGACGAGCTACCAACTGCTCCACCCGCGATGAAAATGGTGGAGGGAAGGATTCGAACCTTCGAAGTCGAAGACGGCAGATTTACAGTCTGCTCCCTTTGGCCGCTCGGGAATCCCTCCAAAAAAATGGAGCTGGCGATAGGAATTGAACCCACAACCTGCTGATTACAAGTCAGCTGCTCTACCGATTGAGCTACGCCAGCACATTTACATGCATTATTATATATGTTCTTATGTAGTTTGTCAAGAACTTTTTCTACTCTGTAGTGCTGTTCCTGACTACTTGTATATAATAACATACGTCTATGTATAATGCAAGTGTTTTATTAAAAATTTTTTTAACTTTTTCAGAACTTATAAAAGGCGCTGAGCCCCCTAAATATAACGATTATATCGTACTCTTAGGTAAGGGATGATTGCGCCTTTTACAAATCATTTTAATACCATACGTTTTAACAGATGCATCAGCACGTAATTGTGCATTTTCTAGTTGTAAAAGCTTTGATAGCTTGTCCTTGTTGTAAAATAGTTTGTTGTGATTCTCGTTGGACTTTTCTAACGCTTCTGACAGCACCGCTACCGACGCATTAGATAGTAAGGTTTCTCATTGCTACTCCCTTTACCAAATCATAAAGGTAGCTCCTGCATTATAAATCAATTTATTTCCCGATAGTGCTACACCTGCATTAAACATAGTTCTTTCATTTTGTATAATGAGCAACCCCCAATGCATATCCTGTTTTATTCGCATATTGACCAATACCAGCCATTACTTGTGTTGGTTCATCCTTCTTATACTGTACAGGTTTTAAGGCTGCTAGCGCCGCGAGACATAGCAGTTCCTTGTCTCATCTCTCCACGTAATGCATCAATCGCACGATAAACGGCCGTCTCTAAAGATTTTTAATTGTGCTACATTCACACCATCTGTATCTTCTATACCCGCAGATAGTCCAATAATTTGACGAGTCTCACCACCAGCTGGATTACCAATGGATACGGCCCCTTTAGATGATTTCCATGGTGCTTTTTGTTTTTATCTATCTCACCACGTAGTGCTGATAATTGTTGCTTTTTCTCTTCAAGGTCCATTCGATTCAGTTCTAATTTGTTGTAAGTATCTGGCTCAAGCATATTATCATAATTATCTTGAGCTTTTTAATTTTTCTGTCAGTTTCCGCTCTTGTTGCTTCTAATGCGTCCACTTCTTGTTTCAATGTTGCATAGGCAGCTTCCTTTAGCTGCCAACTCTGGACTGCTCACTTTTTCGTACCTCTAATGTATTATTGGGACCTTTCTGGCAACGAAATCACCAGATGGATCGTAGCCCACACTTTCAGCCTCTCTATCAGCGATAGAGTCTGACCCTAATGCAACAGATTCTTTCACCCTTACTATTAGCACCAGTCCCTAAGGATACACCAAAATCTGCATTCGTTTCACTACCGTGACCAATAGCTAATGACTCCTTAAAATACGCTCTAGCCGTATTACCCATAGCTACAGCATTTTCAACAGATACCGCTGTATCACCCACAGCTATAGCGTTATCATATGCACTCCATGCACTTCGACCAATAGCCACTCCATTTCTTGTAGATTTTGCTGCATCCCCTAGAGCAACAGCCCCAGAATCCATGCAGTCGCCAAATGTCCTATTGCCACTGCACGATTTCCATTCGTCACAGCCGCACCAGGACCAGCCGCATAATTATTTTGGGCTTGTGGCAAAGTTACATCATCTGCTCCATAACTTACACTAGCAGTTACAATTCCCATCCCTAACAATAATATAGAACGTTTATAATTCATCATGTACCCTCTTATCCTATTACGTAGAACTTTTGCTCAGAGCAAAAATCATCATCAATTACTAAGTCTTTTTCAATATGTATAATATATTAAATGATTATGAAAGAAAATGAAGTGCTTTCTCAAACAAACCTAAATTTTTATCTCTAGGATACAAATTGGGGCTACTCCTTTCTGAGTAACCCCAACATATAATGTAAGTATATAGTTTAACTTATGCTTTTTCATAATTATTTGTTTTAGCATTTCAATAGCAGCTTCTTGTTCTGCATTTCTAGCTTTTTCACGTTCTAGTTCCATGCAGAGCATTTCTAATTCAGATTTAGGCACCTTTTGCACTTCATCATCACTAGATCCAAATCTGAAAGTAGCCCCTGCATTATACATGTGTTTATTACCTGAAAGAGCAACACCTGCATTGAACATAGTTCTTTCATTTGTGAAATGCGCCACACCTAAGGCAAATCCTGTTTTATCTGCATACTGTCCAACACCTGCCATGATTTGTGTACGTTCGTGTTCTTTGTAATCCAATGGTTTTAATGCAGCTAAAGCGGCATTCATTGCATTACCAGAACGACTTTCATCACGCACATCACCAATGACATCATTCACATTACGCAATGCTTTATCAAAGGATTGCGTCGTTTTTTCAATCGCCTTCGTTACATATTCCACATTAGTAACTGCTGTTATATCTTTTCCATCTGGCGTTTTTAGACCTGTAATCACACCAGTACCATTGCCTTTGTCATCCTTTTTGAAAGCAATCGTAGGCGCAGGATTGGATGCATCTGTGCCGTTGGAAAGTGTAATCGTAGCATTAGCATGAGTGTTTGCACCGCTATGAGAACCTGCACCTGGATTGGAACCAGCGTTTGTACCACCTGGAGTTGAACCTGTACCAGGATTTGTATTGCCCGGTATTGTACCAGTTCCTGGAGTTGCACCGCCTGGTGTTGTTCCCATACCAGCATTGGAACTACCTGGTGTAGCATTACCGTTAGCATCTACGATAGAGATAAAGTCTGGTAACGTTGCCCCCTTCATGTAGTTTACAAAATCTTTTTCAGATTTACCTTCATTACCAGGTTGCTCTTTCCATACATCGTAAGCGAGACTTGCCATTGGTACCATTAGCACCAGCTGCCTGTTTCACCTCTTTCGCCTTTTATCACCTTTGATAGCTTTAGCGAAATCTTCAGCAGTTTTGTTTTTCATTACCTGCAATAGATTTCCACACGTCTAAAGGCAGACTTACCATCAGCTCAACTGCACCTGTTTCACCTTTATCACCTTTAATGGCTTTAGCGAAATCTTCTACTAGTTTTATTTTTCGTTACCTGCAATCGATTTTACACACATCTAAGGCAGATTTTCCATCTGCACCAGCTGCACCTGTTTCGCCTTTTTCACCTTTAATGGCTTTAGCGAAATCTTCAGCTGTTTTATCTTCATTACCTGGGATAGATTTCCATACATCTAAGGCAGATTTTTCCATCATCACCTTTTTCGCCTTTTTCACCTTTGATAGCTTTTAGCAGAAATCTTCAACAGTTTGTTTTTCATTACCTGCAATAGATTTCCATACGTCTAAAACAGATTTTCCATCAGCTCCAGATTGCACCTTTTTCGCCTTTCTCGCCTTTAATAGCTTTAGTGTAATCTTCCAACTGTTTTTATCTTCATTACGGAATGGATTTCCATACATCTAAGGCAGATTTTTCCATCATCACCTTTTTCGCCTTTTTCACCTTTAATTGCTTTTAGCGTAATCTTCAGCTGTTTTATCTTCGTTACCTGGGATGGATTTCCATACATCTAAGGCAGATTTACCGTCAGATCCAGCTGCACCTGTTTCACCTGTTTCGCCTTTTTCACCTTTAATAGCTTTAGCGTAATCTTCAGCTGTTTTATCTTCATTACCCGGGATGGATTTCCATACGTCTAACGCAGATTTTCCATCAGCACCTTTTTCGCCTTTGTCACCTTTAATTGCTTTAGCGTAATCTTCAACTGTTTTATCTTCATTACCTGGAATAGACTTCCATACGTCTAACGCTGATTTTTCCATCATCACCCTTTTTCGCCTTTTTCACCTTTAATAGCTTTAGCGTAATCTTCAGCTGTTTTATCTTCATTACCTGGAATAGACTTCCCATACATCTAAAGGCAGATTTTCCATCAGCTCCAGTTGCACCTGTTTCGCCTTTTTCACCTTTAATAGCTTTAGCGTAATCTTCAGCTGTTTTATCTTCATTACCAGGATGGATTTCCATACGTCTAACGCAGATTTACCATCAGCTCCAGTTGCACCGGTTTCGCCTTTGTCGCCTTTAATAGCTTTAGCGTAATCTTCCAACTGTTTTTATCTTCATTACCTGGGATGGATTTCCATACGTCTAACGCTGATTTACCGTCATCACCTTTTCGCCTTTGTCGCCTTTAATAGCTTTTAGCGTAATCTTCAGCTGTTTTATCTTCATTACCTGGAATAGACTTCCATACGTCTAAGGCAGATTTACCGTCGATCCAGCTGCACCTGTTTCGCCTTTTGTCGCCTTTAATAGCTTTAGCGTAATCTTCTAGCTGTTTTATCTTCATTACCTGGAATAGACTTCCATACGTCTAAGGCAGATTTACCGTCAGGTCCAGCTGCACCTGTTTCGCCTTTTTCACCTTTAGTAGCTTTAGCATAATCTTCCAGCTGTTTTATCTTCATTACCTGGAATAGACTTCCATACGTCTAACGCTGATTTTTCCATCAGCTCCAGCTGCACCTGTTTCGCCTTTTTCACCTTTAATAGCTTTAGCGAAATCTTCAACGGTTTTTGTTTTTCGTTACCTGCAATCGATTTCCATACGTCTAAGGCGGATTTTCCATCAGCTCCAGTTGCACCTGTTTCACCTTTTCGCCTTTAATAGCTTTTAGCGTAATCTTCAGCTGTTTTATCTTCATTACCCGGAATGGATTTCCACACATCTAAAGGCAGATTTTCCATCATCACCTTTTTCGCCTTTTTCACCTTTAATTGCTTTAGCGTAATCTTCAGCAGTTTTATCTTCGTTACCTGGGATGGCTTTCCATACGTCTAAGGCAGATTTTCCATCATCGCCTTTTTCACCTTTATATAGCTTTGAGCGTAATCTTCAGCTGTTTTTATCTTCATTACCCGGGATGGATTTCCATACGTCTAACGCCGATTTTTCCATCAGCACCTTTTTCGCCTGCTACGCCTTGGTCACCTTTATCACCTTTGATGGCTTTGGCGAAATCTTCAACTGTTTTTGTTTTCATTACCTGGGATAGACTTCCATACATCTAACGCTGATTTTCCATCATCACCTTTTTCGCCTTTTTCACCTTTAATAGCTTTAGCGTAATCTTCAGCTGTTTTATCTTCATTACCTGGAATAGACTTCCATACATCTAAGGCAGATTTTCCATCAGCTCCTGTTTCACCTTTTTTTCGCCTTTTCGCCCTTAATAGCTTTAGCATAATCTTCAGCTGTTTTATCTTCGTTACCTGGGATGGATTTCCATACGTCTAACGCTGATTTACCGTCATCACCTTTTTCGCCTTTGTCGCCTTTAATAGCTTTAGCGTAATCTTCTAACTGTTTTTATCTTCATTACCTGGGATGGATTTCCATACGTCTAAGGCAGATTTTTCCATCAGCACCTTTTTCGCCTTTTTCACCTTTAATGGCTTTTAGCGTAATCTTCAGCGGTTTTATCTTCATTACCCGGGATGTGATTTCCATACGTCTAATGCAGATTTTTCCATCAGCACCTGTTTCGCCTTTTTCACCTTTAATAGCTTTAGCATAATCTTCAACTGTTTTATCTTCGTTACCTGGGATGGATTTCCATACATCTAACGCAGATTTTCCATCATCACCTTTTTCGCCTTTTTCACCTTTAGTAGCTTTAGCGTAATCTTCAGCTGTTTTATCTTCGTTACCTGGGATGGATTTCCATACATCTAGCAGATTTTCCATCATCACCTTTTCGCCTTTTTCACCTTTAATAGCTTTAGCGTAATCTTCAACTGTTTTATCTTCATTACCTGGGATGGATTTCCATACGTCTAACGCTGATTTACCGTCATCACCTTTTTCGCCTTTGTCGCCTTTAATAGCTTTAGCGTAATCTTCAGCAGTTTTATCTTCATTACCTGGAATGGTTCCATACGTCTAACGCAGACTTACCGTCGTCACCTTTTTCGCCTTTTTCACCTTTAATAGCTTTAGCGTAATCTTCAGCAGTTTTATCTTCATTACCTGGAATGGATTTCCATACGTCTAACGTAGATTTACCATCGTCACCTTTTTCGCCTTTTTCACCTTTAATAGCTTTAGCGTAATCTTCAACTGTTTTATCTTCATTACCTGGGATGGATTTCCATACATCTAAGGCAGATTTTCCATCATCGCCTTTTTCACCTTTAATGGCTTTTAGCGTAATCTTCAGCTGTTTTTATCTTCGTTACCTGGGATGGACTTCCATACGTCTAAAGGCGGATTTACCGGCTTCGCCTGTGTCTCCTTTGGTCCTTTAAAATTAGGATCGTTTCTTAGCGTTTCTTTATCCAGCTTAATAACCGTTTTTACCATCTTCCAGTTGCGGTAGTTAAGCCATCGCCTATCTTATATAATTCATTAAAAACAGTCGTAAAGTTCCCTTTAGTGATGACTTCGTTACCACCAGCCGTCAATTTTCCATCGGTAACTGCTAATGTAATAGGGTTTGTATCACCAATAGACACGCTTGTGAAAGTCGGTGATTTCACCATGCCAATACGCACAGTACCCGCATCCGCGTAGGTAATTAAATTATCGGAAGAATAATTAGTAGCTGGTGCAGCATCAGATCCATACACAGTGCTTGCTTTTCCTTCGATTGGAAGAATGCCACCAAGCTTAGTTCTAATTAACGTACCTTTTGTACTAGCTTTTGTTGTTTCATCAGTAACATCATATGAGTTTGTTGATACCGCAAAGCCTCCATTCGACACAGCTTTTAATTGCGCCACATTCACCGCATCAGTATCTTCTGTACCTGCTGCTACATTGATAATTTGACGAGTTTCTCCAGTGGTAGAGTTACCAACAGATACCGCACCTTTTCTTGCTTTCCAAGTACCTACCAGTTTATTAATTTCTATTGCTTTATCAGATACTTCTTTATTTTTCGCATCTAAACGAGTTTTATTATCTGCTAATTGCGCATTGACGGTTTTCTAATTCCGTCGTATTATTAGCAGCCTCCAATTCTTTTTGTTTTTCTAATAGTATTACGCTCTGCTTGAATCATGGCGCTTTCTTGTTGTAATGTTTTATATTCTGCATCCTTTGTATCAAATTGTGCTTACCGTCAGCCCCCAATTGTAAGACATCCGCTGCACCTTTTACAACAGCTGTTTCAGATGGGTCATACCCAATCTCATCGGCATTGCGATCACTTGTTGCATTAGCCCCTAATGCAACAGAATCATTGGCTTCTGCAACTGCAGTTTTTCCTAATGCAACACTTCTTTCACCATTAGCATGTGCATCATATCCAACAGCTGTCCCAAATTTACCATTACTTTCAGCCCAGGAACCATGGGCCACGGAGATATCCGCCCTATAGCTCGAGGTTCAAGCCTACTGCAATAGAATGTCCACCACTAGCAATCGCACCATACCCAGAGCTGTAGCATATCCATCATTTGCTTGCGCAAACACACCCATAGCGAGTGGCACCAACTACCTTTGCTTTCGCTGCTGCTCCCAAGCTACTCGTGTAATTTGCCTTAGTTTCACTTTGATTCCCCACAGCAACCGCATTATTAACAGCAGTTTCTTTATCAAAATTATTTCGACATAGAACCAATGGATACGTTCGTATTCCCTTTCATATTGGTTCCAGAGTTTTTGACCAATGGCCACATTATTCAATCCATTCGCAGATTTAGACGAATTGAATCCGATTGATATATTATATTCTACCTTTTACCGATCTTCCTGCATCAGTACCGACAGCTATATTATTATGGCCTTTTGTATCAGTCCCTGCACTAGAACCTACAAAGGTGTTAATATTACCAACTACATTTTGACCAGCCATTTTTCCAATAAAAATACTACCCTGGTTCATTACTTGCAGTTCCAGTATAACTAGAATTTTTACCTGCTTCCTCACCAATAGCAATAGCACTTCTTATATTAGAAATAGCTCCACTACCAATAGCAACACCAGAATCCATATTCACTTGACTACCATACCCAATGGCAATAGCAGTATTTCCTACTACTTTCGATTTACGCCCCACAGCCACGGAGTTAGTACCACCTTTATTGGGAGCTACACCCCCGTAGATTCTCCCGTGGCTAGCTTCACCCACCGTAGCTTCATAGCCTGTAGCAATAGAACCTTCTTTCAAAGCATTCGATTTACCGCCCACAGACACTGCATATTGACCTCCTGAAAGTGCTTTATCCCCTACAGACATGGAATAGTACTCTTCTGCTTCTGCATTGGCACCTACCGCAACAGCATGATTACGCACCTTAGAAGAGTTCCCAATACCAACTCCATACTGACCCAATGCCTTCGCATTAGAACCAACAGCTACCGAATTTTGACCAGCAACTGCTCCATCACCAGCCTCATAAGCACCAGCACCTGCTGCATGTACACCATATAACTTGCAGTCAAAGCACTCACTGCCAATACTGCCAGCAGACTTTCTATTCATAGAATACCTCTCTTATCATAAAAACTCCTAATCATATCTGCTTTGTATGATTATATAATCCAATTATATCTTACCTGAAAAGAACTCCGTCAAATACCGTATTTAGCCTTTTTATATAAACCTTACTGCCGTAATAGTAGTATTTCACAACAAAATATGGTATACTGAATATACAAAGAAGAGCCATCAACGTTTGATCGGCGTTAGGCTCATCTCAAGAAAGTTTAAAATGAAAATGTGCCTAACGTATTGAGGTGAGTAGACCTTATTCGTTGAGGCTTTTTCATTTACTTATTACCTAACTCAAAACCATGAAGACCGCAATATACCTCCCAAGAAAACATCATGAAATGCCGTTTCTGAGGGGGTGTATTGCAGTCTTCTAGAACGCCATTTTTGGATAGTAACCTTGTGGCGACCCCTAACTGCAATTCACACAAACACAAGAAGAGCACGGCGTGCTCCGAACAAACATTATGAAATACCGTTTGTGAGGAGTATGCCGTACTCTTCACTTTCTATATAATTTAGTTGCTAAAGCCACTGGCTGCTTAGCCGAAACAAGTTGTTTCAACATCTCTATATCCGCTCGTAGTTGTTGATTATCCGATTGTAACTTAACGATGGCCTGTTCTTGACGATCGTTTTGTTGTTTTTCTTCTTGTAACGCATTAGCTAACACAGAAAGGGATGCATTATCCCCGAAGGCACCAGCAGCTTTACCACCCTTACCAAAGCGAAGTGTAGCACCCAAGTTATAGATCGTTTGACCATCTGAGAAGACGCCCCTGGTCGAACATCGTTCTTTCATTGGTATAATGCGCCACGCCCTAAGAGCATAACCCATTTTTCTCTTCCTGTTTGCCTATACCTACCATCACTTGTGTTGGTTCATCTACTTTATATTGGATAGGTTTTAGAGCTGCTAAGGCTGCTGTCATGGCATTCCCTCGATGAATTTCACCACGCAATCCTTTAGCTGCCGTATCAATTGCTTTTGTATGTAGCTGTTTCCAAAGGTTTTAATTGGACTACATTGACACCATCTGTATCTTCAGAGCCCGCTGCTAGACCTATCAACTGTCTAGTGTCTCCTGTTACGGAGTTACCAATGGATACAGCCCCCTTCGTGGATTGCCATGTACTTGCCACCGTATTGCCACTAGCTTCTTTGCTGTCAGTGTTTAACTGTAATGTCCCATTAGCACCTTTTACTACAAACTCTTCAGACGGATCGTATCCCAAAGTACCTTTATTTCGGTTCCCTAATGTATACGATCCTAGCGCCACACTATCCGCAGCCTCTGTTTTAGCCGATGTACCAATCGCTACCGAGCCACTGCCACCATCCCCAGTAATCGCTTCAACGCCTATACTAATAGAACCATTTTCTCCACGCGCCTGAGCCTCTCGTCCCAATGCCAAAGTATTTTCACCCATAGCCTGTGCTTTATACCCCATACTAATAGCACCTTCTTTATCACTTCGCGCGTCTCTACCGATTGCTACGCTAACACGTTTTGCAGAAACTGCCCCTGCGCCTATGGACACAGACTCATTTTCAACACTCGACGCTGACGCCCCTATCGCTATAAATTATCTCCAGGAGCATTTCCTCCACCAGCTTCATAAGAATTATTACCCGCTGCTTGCACACTTCCTAAACCTGTTGCCAAAATACTAGCTAGTATCAAAGGTACTACACAATGTTTTTTCATCACTTACCTCATTTCATCCTATCTTTTTATCATATATCTATTATCTTGCCATCTGTTTTGGTTGCTCCACATCTTGGTGCAACTGTTGATTCTCTAGTTCCAACTCTCGTAGTACTTGTTTTTGACGTTGGTTTCTAGTTTGTTCTCGCTGTAATGCTTCAAATAAGTTTTTCTATTGATAGATGACCTCTATCCTCAGCTAAGGATGCCCTTTTTACCTAATCGTAGTAGCACCCGCATTGTACACTAATTGGTTTCCTGAAAGTACTGCCCCTGCATTCACCATCATTCGTTCATTCTGATAATGAGCTACCCCTAAAGCATAGCCACTATGACCTGCATATTGTCCTACACCTGCTAACACTTGCGTTGGTTCATTTACTTTATAAGCTACTGGTTTTAGTGCAGCAAGAGCAGCCGTCATCGTATTCCCTTGTCTCGCTTCATTCCGCAACTGTCCAATCGTTCTATCCAATGCACGATGAGCCGCTAGGTCTAACGATTTTAGTTGTGCCACATTATGCCATCAGTATCTTCTGATCCAGCTGCTACCCCTATGAGCTGCCTTGTATCCCCTTTTTCAGAATTGCCAATAGATATAGCGCCTTGTCCAGACCGCCAAGTACTCGCTATCTGATTGATTTCTGCTTTCTTATTGGCTAGCTCTATACCTTTTTCTTTAATAGATTATATTTCTCTTCCGACTGAGCCCTTATAGCACTTAATTCCGCTAAATCCACATCTTCACTCCGTGCTAATTTACCTATTAAGGCTGCTCTTTTTCAGATAATGTATATATATCCCTTGAATCATTTCATATTCATCTTGCAAAGCTTCATATTCTACTTCTTTAGTGGCTATTTCCTCTTGTAACGCAGTAGGTAACTGTAAGTTACCTTTCTCGGGATCTTTTACAACAGCTATATACAAAGGATCGTATCCAGTACGCCTTCATCACGGTTAGTTACTGTTTGAGCCCTAACGCAACAGAATTAGTTTCATCCGCCCTTGACGATTCACCAATGGCCATACCATTTTCAACACCCAGGAAGTACGTGTCTTATACCCAATACCCATCGATTGATTTCCATATAATACAGTCACTCTTCCCAATGCTATCGTGTTGAAAGCACGACCTAATGCATTATATCCAAGATTAGTAGACCCATCATAACTATTTGCTCCTGCATATCCTCCAACGGATGTGCCCTTATCGAACGCCTCTGCAAGTCTGTACCTACCACTACTGCATGATCGCCCATACACGTGAGACACTGTTTCCTACTCCGACGGAATACTCACTCCCCAAGCTGTATCCCATCCGACGCATAAGACTCCTGTCCTGCAGCATGCAGTTCCATACCCTGCTAGCGAGCACAGCGGTCATCACAATTGCTGCTATCGACTTACTATTCATCCATTTTGACCTTCCTTACGATGAATTTCAATTCACCTATTAATTTAATATGAAATACTGATACATAATACTATTCTGAGTAACATTGTGTCAAATAACCTTTTTGAAACTTACCCCCAATTCAAGTTGTAAAATTCAAGATGCATTTTATAGTAGTTTTTATTGTAAAAATATGGTATACTAAACACAAAAGGAGGCCATCAACGTTTGATCGGCGTTAGGCTCATCTCAAATAGCTTTAAAATTTGATGAAGCCTAACGTGTTAAAGGTGTACTTGACCTTACCATTGAGGCTGTTTTACTTATATAGTAAATCTAAAAAGTGCTATGATTGCATACAAATTTGTATCAATAAAGATAATATTGCAAGCGTCTTCGCAGTATCACCTCCCCTATAATGTAGGAAGAGATGAACCTAACAACTCGTTAATAGCTCTCCTTGTAATCTTATTATATCACAAATTACTCAAATCGTTAATTTTCCTAATTTCCTAAGAACGCAGTTATACGTGGTAGCCTTGTGGCGTCTCTAACTACCCAATTCACACAAAACCAAGAAGAGCACAGCGTACTCCTCCCCAGAACGCCATTGTGGATAGAAATAGATGGCGTTCTGTATTGCCTACATATGCCAAATATAAAGAAGACCGCAATATACCTCCGAAGAAACATCGTGAAATACCGTTTCTGGGGGTGTAATGCTGTCCTAAGCGACGCAGATTCGCGTAGTAGTCTTATGGCGTTGCTATATCAAATTTATACAAACGTAAGAAGAGCACGGCGTGCTCCGAACAAACATTATGAAATACCGTTTTGTGAGGAGTATGCCTCGCTCTCTCACTCATAAATGACATCATTACAACGCCATAGACTTCATAGCCGAAACAAGTTCGCTTTTCTTTTAGTTGGACAATAATATTTCTCTGACGAATTTATCATCTAATGTAAAATAACAAATAGGTATGTTCTAACACCGGATGGCGATAGCCATACAACACTGCTTAGTGCTATCATGATGATTAGCAGGTTCTTCAAAATCTGGCACTCCGTAGAGATAGAGCAGTAAATATTTAGAATCTCAAGCGAAATGCGCGTTTTGTCGTACCAAGCGATGAGTTGATCGTGACACGAGTAATTTCGTGTTCCTTGTTATATACGTAACTACATCCTTATAGCCTAAAAAACTCCTGACCATACAGTCTTCCTCTTTCTTCCCAAGATCGGTTGGGATCGTTTCGGTAAATGGTTCACCTAATCGATACCCCCATCAAAGAGAAATCTGATTCTGTCATTGTATTGGGTTTTAAACCTTTCTAATGTAGTGGCTGGTATAGCAAAACAGAGGCCAGTCTTGACCCGTAATCATTCCCCAAATGTGTCACTTTCCCATCTTTTTAATGAAAGCCACACCTAACCCACAGAACTGTTAGAACCTGCTAAAGAGTCACTAGTATAAGTATTCTTCACTAATTGTGAAAACTCCTCCCTTTTGCATAGATCTATCATTTGTTATAGTTTTTCTTTGAGAGTTTCCCTTCATATAGCCACAACAATGAACCATTAGTATTATCACGCCACATAGCCTGTGGAGCCCCCCAAGCAAAAAGCACTTCACTACGGGTGGCACCTACATGTACATCCTCATGTAAAAAGGTACTAGCCTTATCTGTCCATAATAAGTCGATAGGGTATTTAGGGACTTTAGGGAGTTTTCACATCCTTTGTCCTCTCTCCAGATTTCTTAGACGTATCTGTGCCTTCACTTTCCCCTTTTCTATTAGATGTATTATCTTTGGCTTCCTTACCTTCTTTAGCTTCCTCAGCTTTTTCGACACTGCCTTTCTCTGCTTCATCGTCTACTGACGATACCGCATCCAGTGCACTTTGCTCCGCTAAGGATTCCTTCTCTTTTGCTGTATCTGCTTCAGATGCATCACTCTCATACCTATCTACAGGTTGTTTCTTACCAATTGCATCTAATTTTTCTTTCATCATATCCACATCTGGAAACGCCCATGGCTCACGTTGTTTCGCATCTATACGAGCCTTGGCTTCTTCTTTACAATGCTTTCACAAATGTATCTGTAATGAGTAACAGCGGTATGCGTTTTGCTGTGAAAGTAGTTCCCACCAGCTCTAATTCTTCTGCTTCCCCTTCTACAAAGGAATTTTTTTTCTCTTTTAAGAATTTTCGCACCGCCAAATCTTCCGCCATATGGTCTGGGGTCAAATCAAGCGTCACTGACCCTACTGTCACCTTCCGCTGTACAGCAGTACCCCAGCTTTCGTCTCTAATACAGTTTTTCCTTGCTCTGCTTTTCTACTTTCTTTTCAACAGCACCGGTTTCAGTAGCATCAGCCTTCTTGTTTACGGCATTCCCACCGGCATCTCGGTCAGAAACAATCGATTCTACCTTTTTAGTGTATAGTGCTGCTACTAGCATCTTCGCCTAGTGCAACCTGCGGCTGTAACACCGCCATGCCCATTAACGCCATAGCCGCTAAGGTCGCTCTCAATTAGTTTTCATCGATACGTCGCTCCTCTAATTTTTCTCTTGCCCATCGTAATCCATGGTAAAAGCCCTTCATCTTGAGTGCAGCTAACCTGAAAAATCGGTACCCTGGTTGTAAAGAGTTAATATCTCGAATAGCCTCATCCATTTTAAATGGTACATAAGGTAATAAGTCTACTTTATTTAATAGTACAGCAGAAGATTCTTTAAAAATCAAAGGATATTTCAAAGGTTTATCTTCTCCTTCCGTAATGGATAGAACCGTTACTTTCATATCTTCACCGATGAAGAATTCTGCAGGACACACTAAGTTACTACATTTTTCAATAATGATTAGATCGCGCATCCAAATCTAATTCACCAATGGCCTCTCGAATCATATTTGCATCCAAATGGCAGCCACCAGTATTGATTTGAATCACTGGGACCCCGGTAGCATGGATACGTTCTGCATCTTTATCCGTAAATAAGTCCCCCTCAATGACCGCAATACGATAATCTTTAGACAATGTTTGTAAGGTGGCCTCTAATAGGGATGTTTTACCTGCCCCTGGAGAACCCAATAAATTCATCACTAAAATGTGTTTATCTTTAAATTGTTGTTGTAGTGTTTCTGCAATGGCATCATTTTTGCCAATACATTTGTCATTACTTGTACTTCCATAGTACTCCTTTAATCCATATCAATGGATGCCACACGCAATTCCTGCCTTGTAATTCTTCTACGGCAAAGCTTTCACAGTGTGGACATACATGACGATACTGTTCCATTGAAAACTCTTGATGGCAATCTAAACAACGCCCTTTCATAGGGATTGTTTCTATCTCTAGCTTCGCTCCCTCTGCCGCTGTTCCTTGTGTGACCGCATCAAAACAAAAATGTAATGCCTCTGGCTCTACCCCAGATAGGACGCCAATCTGTACTTGTATAGCGTGGATAATGGTGCCTTCATTCGCTTTCAGCGTATCTAGTGCCACATCCACGATTCCCTCAGCGATGGCCATTTCGTGCATAATACGCCTCGTATAATCCTTCTAACATCATAGTAGTCGTCACAGAGCCAGCCCCGCCTGGCACAGGAGTGATGGCAGATGCCACCTCACTAGCGAGAGGCGAAGTCCACATCACCTACGGTCTGTCCCTCCTAACTCATTGATTCCTACATCAATCACAATGCAGCCCTCTTTCAGCATAGAGCCATGCACCATATGGGCCTTACCAACGCGGCAATAACCACATCTGCCTGTGCTGAATTCAGCTGCTAGGGTTTAGTGTTTAGAATGGCAAATCGTCACTGTCGCATTACGTTTCTAGTGCCAACAACGCCACTGGTTTTACCCACCACTTGGCTACGGCCTGGAACAACCACTTTTTGCCCTGCTAGTTCAATGCCATAATGGTCTACGAGTAGCCATGCAAGCCTTTGGCGTACGCGCAGCATACCCACCTTTACCAGAACTAACTGAGCCCAATGTTATGGGTGGTTAACCCGATCAATATCCTTCGCTGGATCTCAATCACCAATCACCGCTTCACTGTCGATATGTTTTGGCATTGGCATCAATGGTAATACGCCATAAATGCGTTCATCTGTATTGAATCTATGAATCACCGCCTCTACCTCTTCTTGCGTAGCTGTTTCCGGTAATTCTACTAATTCAGTGCCAAAGTTTGCCTTTGCCGACTTTTTCCATAACGCAGCATACATTTTTGGCTGCATTATCGTCACCCACTAGTAAAATACCTAGAGTGATCGTTACACCTTGGTCTACTAGCACTTGCATCTTCTCCAGTAGCACAGCTTTACGAGCCTGTGCTACTGGTTTACCTAATAATTCTATCATGATATCCTCACATTCATAATCTCATAATGTATCCCTATGTCATCTCTATCTCTGTGTACATACGCAGCCTACAAAGATTACCGGCTAAAAATGCACTGTAATCGATTCACCTTATTCCAAGGTACTGCCCCACGCCCTCATCTTTGCGAATAGGCATAGCCCTGATACCGGTTGGTTTGAACGTTAATCCAGCTTCATGAGACCAATCGCGGACCTCCCCATAGGCATGTCCCACAAAGTTTGGCACAATCACAGGGATCCATCTTTATTACGATGTACTGCTAATACATTGGTTCCACCTTTTGCCTTATCTTTGTCATTGTGTTTTACTACGAGTTGGTGAAAGCTTATAGTACCGCACTAATTGTGACATCACATCTTGGAATACTGGCGCTGCAATTTGACTACCATAGTGATGTGCCCTTGCGGGTCATCAATCACGACTAATGCCACAAAGTGAGCATCTTCTACAGGTCCATACCCGATAAAAGGAGGCAATATAGCGACCATTCAAAAGTAACCACCATGTTCAGCATCTAATTTTTGTGCCGTCCCTGTTTTTACCAGCAAATTGATAGCCTTCTACATACGCTTTATGTCCGCCACCTTCGGAGACTTCTTTCTCTAAAATATCTGTAATCTGTTTTGCAATACTTTCAGGAATTGGTTGACCTTGCTCCACATCCTTCGCTTCTTTAAAGATAGAACCATCCGGATTTACAATGGATTTGATAATATGAGGTTTTCATCATTTTACCGCCATTCGCTAGGGGCGCCGAAGGCTTGATACCATTGCAATGGTGTTACCGCACTCCCTTGTCCGATGGACATAGTGGCGGTATCTAATTTACTCATTGTCTTTTGGATCCGAAAGGGATGCCATCCCCCTCAGCCGGTAGTTCAATCCCTGTCGCTTTACCAAAGCCAAAACGTTTTACATAATCCGTCAAAATATCTCCACCTGTAGTCGTACCCAAGTACACCATACCTGTGTTGAGGGAATATTTTAGAATATCCAGTAAGCGAACCTTACCCCTACCTTTACCGTCCAGTATCGTATGCCCATCGATTAGAATGGTACCCGTATCATTGTATACTGTATCTAATTGCCATTTTTCCAGCTGCTAAAGCGGAAGCGGCAATAATCGGTTTGAACGTAGACCCTGGTTCATAAATGCTTACCACCGCATTATTCCGATAGTCTTCAAACTTTAATTTATTCCATCCGATGCCATGCCACGATTTTTTTGTTCGCCATTGCCAAGATTTCCCTGTTTTAGGGTCCATAATAATCGTGGCTGCACTGCGAGCCTTTGTATCTGCCATCGCTTTATCCAGTGCACGCTCTGCAATAAACTGCACCGTAGTATCAATGGTAGAGATTTACAGATTTTTCTTGATCGGTAAAATGTGAGACTGTACGGACTCAAAGACAGAGTCCTGCTGTATCGTTATAAATGCTGACTTTTACCTCATTACTGCGAATCACATCATCTAAGGCTGCCTCTAATCCCGCCTTACCTTCTGCATCGGCTTTGCCATCTTCATTGAATCCCACAAATCCAAGAACGGGCGCCAACAACGTATCATTCGGATAATACCGTCGACTTTCCTTGTGCAATGTAATAAAGTTATATTTTGCCTCCTTAATGGCCGCTTCTATACCATTAGAATTGGGTACATCTAAGAGTCGGTCAATCCATACAAAGGCCGTATCTTCATTTAATTTTTTGATAATTTCCTCTCTGGAAATACGCACATAAGGAGCTAATACATCTGCCACTTCTTCAGGAGATTTCTTAGCCACTACACGCATCATCGTTGGGTCAGCACTGACAGAGTTGACTGTTACACTTAAGGCTAATGGATTACCATTACGGTCAAAAATAGTTCCTCTTGGAGATTGTAATACTCTATCTGTGATAAATTGACTTGAAAAGCGTTTAGAATATGTATCATTCGCTATAATCTGGATATATGTATAGCGCAAGGTAATTCCTAGAGCAATACAGAATAAAGCCATAAACCACCATGACCCATATGTATCTATTCGTCTTCTTGCTGCTTGCATTTTCATGCATGTTGCTCCTTTTTCTTTAATCGATTAAACTTCGCCATACTCGCTTCATGGATAGCCTCCGAGTGTTCGGAATCTCCCCTAATTGGACACGTTGTAAAACAGATTGCAACACTTCCTTCGCATATGGTGCCACCAAAGCCGGTGAGACTACGATCGTAATTTAAATCTTTCGTATGTACCGGGATGCCTCTCGCTAATTCCACCATTCGCTGTCCATATACTTCTGAAGGCTCTACCTTCTTAGTTCCACCACCAATAACATCTGCCACACCGAGGGCTTTTAAATACTCCATAGCCTCTACTAAATCCTTAGTTTCACGAAACATTGCTCCACGAGATTCTTTTTGCATCCATTTTTCGTAAATCCGCGGATGGATTGGATACATAAAAGTGAAAATCTCATGACGTTCTACAAGCCATACTACTAGATTTACAAAGTCTTTAGAGTATCCTAATCTAGTCAGCATATTTCGAGTCATCCTAGCGCCAACAACATCATGATTTCGATCCGTAATGCGACCATTATGAAAGCCGCGCACACCCTCTACGCCTTTTCCCACATCGTGGAGCAAGGCTGCCCAACGCAATACTAGGTTAGAAGGCACTTCCTTAACCACAGCCAAAAGTATGCCTCCATCCATCATATATATGATGTTCCGGTGATTGTGGCAAAATCCACTAAGTGCGTTAATTCTGGCATGATAGGGATGCGTCTTACCATCCCCTCTATTGTTTGTTGGCAATATTGTTCATTCAAATGGCTCTGTACCAAGGCATCTAAGGCTAAATCCACATGGTCACTGAGCAATATTTTTTCAATTTCAATAGCACTCGCTCTACGGACAAGCCTTCTACACGGTATAGATTGAGGCTCGATTCCCGCCCACGTACTAGGGTCAATTGAAAATCCTAGTTGTCCCACAAAACGACATAAGCGAAACATACGTAATGCATCTTCTTGAAAACGTTCTATGCTGGGATCACTATCGTGCACAAACGACGCTCTTCTATATCTCGTAAACCACCTACTTCATCACGAACCTCTCCACTTTCACTTAGAGCAAGTCCATTGATAGTAAAATCACGCCGCTGTACATCGTCTGAGAATGTAGACGGATATTGTACTGAAATGGGGCGGTGGCTATCATCACCATACTGCTCACTGCGATACGTAGCCACCTCATATGAATATCCCCATAAGACACGACCACCACGCCGAAAGAAGCACCTACCATTGGTTGTAGTAAACCCTGCTGTACGCAATACGCTAATCACTACCTCCGGCATAGCGGATGTAACGATATCGTAGTCATGAGGAATACGCCCCATTTGAATATCTCGCACAGCACCACCTACAATATAAGCCTCATGCTGCGCCTCGTGCAATGTCTGCAATATACGCAGAGCCCTTGGTAAACGGAGGTCTCCTGATATGCTCTATTCCCATACTGATACCCCTCTACTTCTGATGGGCCAAGCGTTTCGTAATATCCATGCCCGTTTTTGTTCTCGCTTCAGCCACCTTCACTAGTCTCCCTGCAACGCTTCTGGCAATGCCCGTCCAATAGAGTCCATAGCACCAATTACCTCATCCGCAGGAATACGACTTCGCAATCCTGCCATCGCCATTTCTGCTGAGGCTAACGCATGTACTGCATAGATACCATTTCGCTTCACACAAGGTACTTCCACAAGGCCTGCCACCGGATCACATACTAAGCCAAGTACATTTTTCATACATAATGTCATAGCTGTGACTACCTCTTCTGTAGTTCCCCCATCATAGCTACTGCACACGCTGCTGCCATCGCTGCTGCGGTACCAACTTCAGCCTGGCAGCCACCTACAGCACCTGCTACACAGGCTTGGTTTGTTACCACATTACCTACCCCAGCAGCCGCTAAAAATCCATTGATATAGGGACGCCTCATCACAGTTGTATACTTCACCTACTGCTTGCATCACACCAGGTAAAATGCCACAGGGCCCCTGCTGTAGGACATGCTACAATACGGAACATCTTCGCATTTTGCTTCATTAACGGAAATAGCATATCGCAATGCACGATAGGTAAGATCACTCAGAAATACTGGTTTACCCTCATCTAATTGCTTCGCTTGTCCCCCAGACATGCCACTCTTACTTTTTCTTGTATCTTCTATGCCATCGCGAACAGATTCTTTAAAAATTTGAATGCGACGTTGTATCTCCACTAGCACATCTTCTTTCGCAGAACCTGTACTTTCTATTTCTGCACGCAAAACCACTTCGGAAAAAGAAATACTTTCACGATCCGCAAGGCGTACAATATCTTCAATTGTATCGTATAAATAACTCATAGTATCCTCTACTCCAATGGTTCAAAATACATAACAGAAGAAATGCCTGTCACTTCCTTAATTTGTTGTAATGCCACAGCATCTACATCGGAGTCTGTAGAAATCAGCATCACTGCTTCTGATCCTTTGCGCTTACGGAATACACGCATGCTGAAATATTAATCTTCTCTAGCCCTAAAATATGTGTAACCCCTGCAATAACACCGGGTTGATCCGTATGGAACGCAATAATCTGATGCTCTTCCCCAGTAATATCTACATCGATGCCATCAATATTGGTCACCGTCACTCGACCTCCACCTAGGGATGATCCGGTCACAGACATATGCTTTCCCTCTTTACCATACATATTGAATCGTACAGTATTCGGATGTCCTGCATCGACTTCAGATTCAATAAAGGTATACTGAAAGTTTTCTTTCTCTGCAATTTCTAAAGACTCACGGATACGTGCATCATCGGCATCCATCCCTAATAGACCTCCCACCAAAGCACGATTTGTGCCATGGCCTCGATAGGTTTTTGCAAAAAGAACCATATAATGTCATCGTCACACTTTTCAGGACGCTCATGAAAAATTGACAAAGCCATTTTCCCCAGTCGTGCCGCCCCCGCTGTATGTGAACTAGATGGACCAATCATAACGGGTCCAATAATATCAAATATACTACTCAAAGTAGGTACCTCCTATTATCTATGTAGGAATATCTTGTGTATTATCTTTACCTTATATCATACCATATTTAGGGGCCTTCTCGTATACAACTTTCTACCCACACCCTAAGCACACAAAAAGTACTATATATCTTTTTCCTGAAGAGCATAAATACGAGTAGCAGTCTTGTGGCCTTCCATTCTATCTACATCATGAAAACATAAGAAAGAGCACGACATGTTCCGGAGCAAACCTAACCACTGTATCAGTTTGCGGAGGAATGTGTCATGCTCTTCCTTTACCATATTCAATTATAAACGCCACAGACTGCATAACATCACAAGTGACGTATCATGCAATAGTTACTCTTAGTGTCTAAGATTATCCATTCATTCGTTTGAACAATTCCGCAATTTGCGCTTTCATCAAGGCTAATTCTTCACGTTGTGCTTCATTTTCTGCTTTTTGAGCCGCATTTGTAGCACGTAGTTCATTCAATTCATCTTTTTGAATTCTGTTTTGTGCTTCTAAGGCAGATACCTTATCTTGTAATGTGTAAGACGCACTGATAGGTCCTTGACGGAATGTATCTTTCACTGCGGTTTCATCAGCACGAGCACCAAACTTCAAGTCACACTTGCATTGGCCATCACTTCATTCATATTTCCATTGACGGATGCACCCACATGGAACATGGTAGATTCATTTTTGTAATGGTTCATGCCAAGTGCTAAGGCACTAGCCCCTTGATAGTAGCCTACACCTGCGGAAATTTGAGTTGGCTCTAATGGATCGTATTGGATAGATTGCAAGCCTGCTAAGGCTGCTGCTTGTGCACCCATACGATTCATACGATTGTTGATATTGATCGTTGTACCTCGTAATTGAGACACATTAACCGCATCTGTATCTTTCGTGCCTGGTGCGACATTATGAATTTGTTGCATACCAGCGGAGATACCTTCTGTCATAACTGTTTTTGCCATCTGGGCCTTTCACAGGATTACCATTGGAATCTAACACAGGTTTATCCATGCCGAAGGAAATGATACGAGTACTATCTGCTACATTTGGTTTCAATGATCCCACAGCGCCTGTATATTTCTCACCTGGTTTACCATCTTGACCAACATATTTGTAGTTACCATCTACATCTTTAGATACTGGTTTACCATCTTTATCTAAGAATGTAAGGGTTACCATTCGCATCACGAGCTACTGTACTATTTGGAATGACTTTCAATCCTTCGTTAGTGTACTCTGTAGAGTTACCAGGATTTTTAATGACTTCTTTTTGTTTTCCAGTAGTTGGATCGATCACCGGTTTACCGTCTTTATCCACTACTTTTTCGATTTCATCAGTAGTTGTGAAAGCAATCTTATCGCCAGATACATGAGATGTTTTATCTACCCCAGTTTTTGGATCTTTCGCATTCAAGATTAAATCTTTTATTTGTTAAGGATGCTGTGTTGTCCCCGGATTTATCTGTAATATTAATCTTCTTAGGTCCCACTACTGTTTTTATTAGCATCTTTATCTGTAGCCGTAGTTCGCTGCTGTAGATGTGTTGGTATTACCATTTGTATCCTTCAACACATTCGTAGTCGATGTATTCGTATTCGTATTGCCCGCTTTTATCTTTTTAGTTCAGATTTGTCCGCCGTCAACGTGGATGTATTACCATCTTTGTCTTTTTAACGTAACATTGTTAATACCAATACTTGTGGAGTTGTTATTATCTTTATCTTTAATAGAGATATTTTTCTCCTGTAATGGATGTATTCTTACCATCCTTACCATTCACACCGATAGCACCTTGTCCATCTTTAGCAGTAATAGATACACCATCTTTGCCGTCTTTGCCGCTCACTGCGAAGGCACCGTTGCCGTCTTTATCAACTTTGGCGGATACCACATCTTTTTCCATCAACATTTTTTTAACGATCATAGCTCCATCTTTAGGAGGAATTACATCTGCTGGAGGAACTGGTTTTTGCATCCTTCTTAGGGTGTGACTGATACTTCCATCTGGATTTGTAACTACCGTCACATCTCCTTCTTTGTAATACTTGTCGCCTACTTTCACAAGGTTGTTACCATTTTTATCAACCGCTGTGCCACCAGTGGTAACAGAGTCAATTTTTAAATCTCTGTTAATATCCACTTTGACAAAAAAGTAGTTGCCTTCTTAGTACCATCCTCATTTAATGCATCTACAGTTACCATAGACACATTCGTGTTAGCACCATCTACAAAATTTCACATCGTCATTAGGATTTACCTTATCGTACACCTTTGCTTCTTTATTGAAATCAACTGCTGTACCATCAGATTTCACCACATCACTACCATTGGCTTTACCAATGTTCAACCAGAATCTTGGATTGCATTTGCCACCGTATTACCCGTTACAAATCCTGCACCTTTATTAGTTACAGCGTCTGTTGTCGGATTAATTGTTAATGGAGTTCAGCCGGTTTGCCATCTTTATCTTTTTCAAAGCCTACTGGTTTTACCATTTTCATCTACTTTATAGTAGTTATCTCAATCTTAACTGCCTCTGTTTTTGTACCATCCGCATGAGTAATTATCACTTTATTCGTAACTTCCCCTTCTTTGATACCTACAGTTAATTGACGAGTGCCATCTTCTAATGTGATCCCGTTACAGTAATACCATTTTCACCTTTGAAAATCTACTACATTCGCATTTTTTCACCACATCTTTGTAGCCATTGCCATCTTTCATGAGATACAACCCAACCCATATTTTTGTAGGTCACCTACTGTAGCAACCGCATTTTTGTTGACAGGTGCATCTTTTTGTGCCATTCAAGTCTACTAAATGAACATCTTCAGTTTTCGGTGTTGTACCTGGTGTAGCACCTGGTTTCGTTGCTGTACCTTCTGGATTGGTTTTGACCACATTTGTATTCAACGTGGAACCTACACCTGTAATTTGTGTCGGTTTGCCATCTTGAGATGTAATATTCAACGCACTAGATGGTTGCGCATCCGCAACATTATTCATGCCGGTTTCGCCGCTTCTGTTTTCATTGTGACAGGGCTAACTGGTTTCACAACTACATCCGCAGGAATCGTCACTGGTGTCGCACCTTCTTTAGGAGCACCGTTCACCACATCAGCTGGTTTGTAATACTGATCGCCCACTTTCGTGTACGTATTACCTTTACCATCCGTGTGATGTATTCGGGCTACCTACGTTCAACGTGCCTGTATCCACATTTGTGAAAGTCACATTATCCTTCGTAGCATATGTAATTTTACCATTTGCATCCTGTTTCACAGTTAAGTTATTGCCTGCTACCATTTCTACGAGTATTGCTTGGTTTAATTAACTCGCCATCATTTTTAGTACCTGTAGTCAACTTTTTCTCCACCATCAGCGGATGTTTTTAAGTTAAAGCCAGCATTATCGATCGCTTCTGCCACGTTTTGTACAGTCACAACTTTATTCAAGCCTGCCTCATCATGAGCTTTTTGAGCTTCATCTTTTGGTGTCTGTTTCGCCGCTAACTCTGCTTTCTTATCAGCTACTTCTTTTTGCAACGTAGTATCTGTAGGGTTAGCAGTTAATTTAGTTTCAACTTCTTTTAAGGCATCCCTTAGCTACTTGTAATTCTTTTTGTGCAGCTTCCAATGTATCACGTAAAAGTTTTTGCTTTCTCTGCCGTAGTAGGGCCAGATACGGATCCATTAGCATTGTTAGTAGATTTCACCAGTAGTTACTTTCACACCATCCTCGTCAACAGTCACAGAACCATTCGCTGCTTTCACGTTGAAAGTCACATCACTTGTAGTGTTACCCTCACGAGTTGTCACCACCGCTGTTGTACCAAGACCGTTGATAAAGTTCACTGTATCATATGGTTTTAACGAAATCTTTTCGCAGTGCCATTATTTTTGTAAGTTCCAACCTGCTACGTAACACGTCGCCAACTGTGGCTGCATTATTAGCAGCAAAGTTAGGGTTTCTTACATATTGTTTAGGATCTGTTGTGACATTACCATTCGCATCGATGAATTCGCCTTTGTCATTTGTCATGAATGGAGACATCATCGCTGCTACCACGGTATGAGATAATGGAGCTTTCGTATTACCAGTATTTGTAGTGGAATTTGGTTCTGTCACCTCTGTTCCATCTGGATGGAAGGCTTTTGTTTCTTATCATCTACGTTAGGGCAAGTTACTCTTTACATTTTGCAATGTCGTCGGCGTTGTCGTGCCGTTAGGTCCGTTCACCGCAGTCACTACATTCTTAGGATCGATAGTAGTATCACCAGTGCCTTTACCATCTGAGTTGTATGGTATGTTACATTGCCTACATCATCTTTCACTGGATATACTTTCGTACCATCCTTCGTTGTGAAGCTTGTTGGCATAATCGCATTGTTCGTGAGATACTTGGTCATCTACCACGGTGATCGTACGAACACCATTAGCATCTGTTTTACCAGATACGATAGCAGTGCCTTTTACCTACAAATTTCACTTCGTTTGCATTTCCGTACTTGCTCTGTGTAATCTTTAACAGTAGCTGTGACCGTCATCATTCGTAACCTTGTCGGAAGATACAATCCAACCCATATTGCGTAAATCACCTACAGTGGCCGCAGTATTATCGCTTACTTGCTGGTGCATCACCATTAGTTGGTTTAGATAAATCAATTAATCCTGTGTTAGCAGTTGTTGTACCTGCTACTGGTTTGCCATCGATGTTATCACCATATTTGTTCAAACCAGATGTGACATTGCCCTAACTGTGTAGGGCTTGTCGTTTTGCTTGTTTGGAGCATCTGCTGTGTTCGTTACATTTGGGTTCCGTAGTAGAATGTAATGGTTGTTGCCGTATTAATTGGTTGAATTACTGTTCCATTTTTGTCAGAGAGGGTTCACTATTGTTATTAACCTTAGTACTTGGTTTTACCATTCGCATCTACTGGTTGACCTTTGTCGTTAACTTTGTAGAATTTGTCACCGATTTTAGATACTGGATTGCCCGCTTCATCTGTGTGTGTCATAGGGCAAGCCTGTTACGTTCATACGTTACATTGCTTGTTGTACCATTATCAGATGTTGTCACAACTGCTGTTGTATTCACACCGTTTACAGAGTTTACAGTGTCATATGGTTTTACAAAGTCACGAGCTGTCCCATTGTTTTGTAGTTCCAACCTGCATTCAATACATCGCCCACAGTCGCTGCATTATGTGGATTCACATAATGACTTGCTGCTGGATTTGTTGTATCTACACCTGCATGGTTTTGTCGTTGGAGCCGTGTAGTACCCGTTTTGCACCATCCAAGTTACCTTCTACGTTAGATAATGTTGTTGGTGTTGTCGTACCTTTTGGTCCGTTAATAGTTGTTTTTACTGGACCTGTTACAGTATCTCCACTTCCATCTGGTTTTGTATTGAAGATTTGGTTACCATCTTGGTCAACTTTTTCCAGTTGGATATCTTGTTTACCGTTTTTCATCTGTGTCACGACAGGAGTTACAGATTTGTTCGTGAGACGTTTGGTCATCTACTTTGACGGTGATCGTACGTACACCTTGTGCATCCGTTGTACCAGATACGATAGGCTGTACCTTCACCAACGAATTTCACCGTTTGCATTTTCACTGTGTCCGGAATATGCCTTAGTCAAATCATCTGTCTTTTTATCAGAGGATACAATCCATCCCATGTTACGTAAATCACCTACAGTAGCAGCTGTATTATCACTTACTTTCGGTTGACCATTTTCAGTTTAGATAAATCTACTAAACCACGGTTTTTATCTGTTGTAGCCCGGTACATCAGCACCATTCACTTGATCGTATATTTGTCCAGCCAGATTTTACATTAGCCACTCTTACGGATCCGTACCATTAGGACCAGATACTTTCAAGTCTCCATCATCTGTTTTTAGACAATTTAGGGACCTTGATGTGCCACCCTATTTGTACCGTATTGAAAGACACATTATCTTTCGTAGCAAATGTAAATTTACTTCCATCTTGTGTAATCTTGATATTTTATCTGCTTCAAAAGTAACTTTATCACCGGCTTTTACCAATTGGTTAGTTGCATCTTTACCCTAATTCACCAGCCTCTGTTTTACCAGATGTCGCTGTCCATGCTGCATTGTTGATAGCACTCCAACGTACCTACAGTAGCGACTTTTATTTTTCATCGCCAGTATTGGCTTCCACAGTACCCTGGTTTGTCACCTGTTGTAACATTGTTAATCGTACCCGTGTTAACCTTCACGCCATTTCCATCAACTACTAATGAAGAATCTGCTGGTTTTTACAGAAATTGTATTTTCCAGTGTCATCCTTTTGTAGAGCCATTGCCAAAGGTTTTACGCTATACTTCACAGTAGATGTTTTACCATCTATGCTTTCTACAGTAGCTGTTGTACCATCACCATTGATGAAGTTTACAGTGTCATGAGCTTTAACAAGTCCTTCGCTTCTCCATTACGCTTGTAATTCAAACCTGCATTCAATCACATCAGATACGGTAGCAGCATTGTTTGGATTTACATAGTTATCGCCAGTTGTATTCGTTGTATTTGGTGCTGCTTGCACTTTAGTCGCATTGCTTGGCGCTGCTTCTGTATTAGCAGTATCGCTATTTTAGTGTCAGGAAGGTTAGATTTCACATTAGAAATCGCATTGCCACCGTTATTTAAACCATTTTGGTTTAATGTCACTGTATTTTCAGGTGTACCTGCTGTTGGATCTGCTGGTTTTGTAATCGTAATGCCTTCTGGAGTGATGTTTACTTTATTATTCTTAGCATCTTTGAACTCAGCACTTGTTAAGCCAGTTAATTCTGTTTTTAAGGAATAGATAAAGTTTTTACCATCTTGTTTAATCGATAAATTATCGCCCAGCTTTGAAAGTCACCGTATTACCAGCTTTGATTATCTCTGTAGCATTGCCAGTAACAGTACCAGTGCCCTCATTACCTGCTGTGGCTTTCCAGCCCATTTCTGTTAAAGCCAGTCACTAATTGGTCAGCAGTCACTAATTTACCACCATCTGTATTCGCTGTTGGCACTCCATCTGTACCTGTTGTAATCTTGCCAGTTTTTGGAGTTAATGTGATTGTATCTCCCTCTGCTGCTACTTCTAACAAGCTGCCATCGCTAGACTTAATCGTGAAAGCAATGCCATCTTTTTATTTAACTCTTGCTTCTTAGTTTCTGTGCAGCATTATCTCCTGTTTGGCCTTTTAATTGGATAGTGTTATTCGCTAACTCTATGGAATTGACTACCATTAATAGCATCGTTGGAATTTTCAGAAAATATCTCCATCTTTTACATTCGTAATTTTTACTGGATCTGTGTCGTGAGAGCCAGATACTTTAATATCTCCAGTATCAGTTTTACTGAATTTAGGGCCTTGATCTCCACCTACTTGTACAGTTGTAAACGTTACATTATCTTTCGTAGCAAATGTAAATTGACTACCTGCTTGTGTAATCTTGATGTTCTTATCTGCTTCAAATGTAACTTTGTCACCTGCTTTAACAAGCTGATTTGTAGCATTAGCACCTAATTCACCTGCTGCTGTTGCTGCAGATGTAGCTGTCCATGCCGCATTGTTAATAGCATTTACTACGGTAGTTACTGTAGCTAGTTTAGTATCATCGCCTGTATTTGGTGTTACTGTGCCAGTTTTATCTCCTGTTGTAACATTGTTAATGGTACCAGTGTTAACCTTCACACCATTTCCATCAACTACTAATGAAGAATCTGCTGGTTTTACAGAAATTGTATTTCCAGTGTCATCCTTTTGTAAGCCATTACCAAGGTTTACGCTGTATTTCACAGTAGATGTTTTACCATCTGTACTTGCCACTGTTGCTGTTGTACCATCGCCATCAATGAAGTTCACAGTATCGTATGGTTTTACGAAATCTACAGCTGTGTTATTACCTTGCAAGTTCCAACCTGCATTCAATACATCAGATACGGTAGCGGCATTATTTGGATTTACATAGTTATCGCCAGTTGTATTCGTTGTATTTGGTGCGCTTGCACTGGTCGCATTGCTTGGCGCTACTTCTGTATTGGCAGTATCGCTATTTTTAGTGTCAGGGAAGGTTAGATTTCACATTGAAATCGCATTGCCACCGTTATTTAAACCATTTTGGTTTTAATGTCACTGTATTTTTCAGGTGTACCTGCTGTTGGATCTGCTGGTTTTGTAATCGTAATGCCTTCTGGGTGATGTTTACTGTTATTCTTGCATCTTTGAACTCAGCACTTGTTAAGCCAGTTAATTCTGTTTTCAAGGAATAGATAAAGTTTTTACCATCTTGTTTTACCGCAAGGTTATCTCCTGCTTTGAAGGTTACTGTATTTCCTGCTTTGATTAACTCTGTAACATTGCCAGTAACTGTGCCAGTACCCTCATTACCTGCTGTAGCTTTTCCAGCCCATTTCGGTTAAAGGCTGTCACTAATTGGTCAGCAGTCACTAATTTACCACCATCTGTATTCGCTGTTGGCACTCCATCTGTACCTGTTGTAATCTTGCCAGTTTTTGGAGTTAATGTAATCGTATCTCCTTCTGCTGCTACTTCTAACAAGCTGCCATCGCTAGATTTAACAGTAAATTTGATACCGCCTTTTTATCTAGATCTTGTGCTGCTGTTTCTGTAGCCTCTAAGTCTCCAGTTTTACCTGCTAATTTAATTGTATTTTTAGCAGGCCATGGAATTGGCTACCGTTAATAGCATCTGTAGACGTTTCAGAGATATCCCCAGGTTTTACATTCGTAATTTTCACCGGAGCAGTATTGTCAGATCCAGATACTTTAATATCTCCATCGGCGGATTTGCTGAATTTAGGTCCTTGATCAGCCACCTAGTTGTACCGTTTCGAAGGATACATTGTCTTTTTGTAGCAAAATGTGATTTTACCATTCGTATCATGTTTTACGTCTAGGTTTTTACCAGCTACTAATTCTACTGTGTTGCCAGCTTTAATAAGCTCACCAGTCTCAGGAACAGTACCATTTGCACTTCTTGTACCCTCTGCTGTAGCGCTTGTTTTTCAAGGTGAATGCAGCATTGTTAATAACTTCTACAACATTACCTACCGTAGCAATCTTATTAGTATCTCCTGTATTTGCTTCTACAGTACCTGCTTTATCGCCAGTTTCCACTTTGTTAATTGTACCGGTGTTAACTTTTACGCCAGCTGCATCTACAACTAATGAAGAATCTGCTGGTTTTTACAGTAATTTGGTTAGCATCATTTTTCTCTAATCCATTACCTACGTTAACATTGTATTTCACAGTAGATACTTTGTTCTCTGTAGTTTCTACCACAGCTGTTGTACCATTACCATCCGCAAAATTAACAGTGTCATATGGTTTTTACGAAGTCTTTCTCCGCTCCGTTATTTTTGTAAATTCCAACCAGCTTGTAATACATCGCCCTACAGTGGCCGCATTATTTGGATTTACATAATTAGTAGCCGTCGGATTTGTCGTGTCTACCCCTTCATGTTTTTGTAGTTGGCGCATTTGTACCTGTTTTAGCACCATCAAGTTGCCACCTACATTTCGTAATTGGGTTGCCACCGTTATTTAAAACCATTTTTGGTTCAATGTCACTGTATTTTCAGGTGTATTTGCTGTTGGATGCTGTCTGGTTTTTGTAATCGTAATTCCTTCTGGAGTAATGTTTACTTTATTGTTCTTACCATCTTTAAACTCAGCACTTGTTAATCCAGTTAATTCTGTTTTCAAGGAATAGATAAAGTTTTTACCATCTTGTTTTACAGCAAGATTATCTCCTGCTTTGAAGGTTACTGTATTGCCCGCTTTGATTAACTCTGTAGCATTGCCAGTAACTGTGCCAGTACCCTCATTACCTGCTGTGGCTTTTCCAGCCCATTTCAGTTAAGGCTGCCACTAATTGGTCAGCAGTCACTAATTTACCACCATCTGTATTCGCTGTTGGCACTCCATCTGTACCTGTTGTAATCTTGCCAGTTTTTGGAGTTAATGTGATTGTATCTCCTTCTGCTGCTACTTCTAACAAGCTGCCATCGCTAGATTTAACAGTAAATTTGATACCGCCTTTTTATCTAGATCTTGTGCTGCTGTTTCTGTAGCCTCTAAGTCTCAGTTTTACCTGCTAATTTAATTGTATTTTTAGCAAGGCCATGGAATTGGCTACCGTTAATAACATCTGTAGACGTTTCAGAGATATCCCCAGGTTTTTACATTCGTAATTTTCACCGGAGCAGTATTGTCAGATCCAGATACTTTAATATCTCCATCGGCGGATTTGCTGAGCTTAGGGACCTTGGTCACCACCTACTTGTACCGTTTCGAAGGATACATTGTCCTTTGTAGCAAATGTAAATTTGCCAGCATCTTATGTAATCTTGATGTTTTTATCAGCTTCAAATGTAACTTTATCACCGGCTTTTACCAATTGGTTGGGTTGCATCTTTACCTAATTCACTAACCTCTGTTTTAGCAGATGTTGCTGTCCATGCCGCATTGTTAATAGCATTTACTACGGTAGTTACTGTACTAGTTTAGTATCATCGCCTGTATTCGGTGTTACTGTGCCGGGTTTATCACCAGTTGTAACATTATTAATCGTACCCGTGTTAACTTTTACGCCAGCTGCATCTACTACTATTGAAGAATCTGCTGGTTTTTACAGAAGTGTATTTCCAGTGTCCTCCTTTTGTAAGCCATTACCAAGGTTTACGCTGTATTTTTACAGTAGATGTTGTATTCTCAGTAGTCTCTACCACAGCTGTTGTGCCATCACCATCAATAAAGTTTACAGTGTCATATGGTTTTTACTAAATCTTTTCTGTACCATTATTTTTGCAAGTTCCAACCAGCTTGTAATACATCACCCACGGTAGCTGCATTATTTGGATTTACATAATTAGTAACCGTCGGATTTGTCGTGTCTACCCCATCATGTTTTTGTAGTTGGCGCATTTTGTACCTGTTTTAGCACCATCCAAGTTGCCTTCTACATTGGATAATGTTGTTGGAGTATCTGTACCTTTTTGGTCCATTAATAGTCGTTTTTACCGGACCTGTTACATCTTCTCCAGTTCCATCTGGTTTTTATTAAAGATTTGGTTACCATCTTTATCCTTCTTGCTAGTTGGATATAGTGATTGCCATCTTCATCTGTGTACACCACAGGCGTGATTGCATTGTTTGTAGACGTTTGATTATCTACTTTCACAGTGATTGTACGTACATCACCTTCTGTTTTACCAGATACAATAGCCGCACCTTCACCAACAATTTCACTTCGTTTGCATTTTCACTGTCTCGGAATAAGCTTTAGTCAAATCATCTGTCTTTTTATCAGAAGAAACAATCCAACCCATGTTGCGTAAATCGCCTACTGTAGCGGCATTTGTATTAGCTGCAGAAGTATCATCAAGGTTACATAAGCTATTTTTAGCTGGTTGTACACCATTTACTTTCAGGATCGTATAGTTCACCAAATTGCTTGTTACATTAGTAATTGGGTTACCACCGTTATTTAATCCATTCGTAGTTAAAGAAACTGGTGATTTACCATTAGTAACTGGTGTGATCGTTACTCCATCACCATTGATTACAGTTTTATCTCCAGCTGTATTTTTGAACTCACCGCTTGTTAAACCAGTTAATTCTGTTTTCAAAGGAATAGATAAAGTTTTTACCATCTTGTTTTTACCGCAAAGGTTATCGCCAGCTTTGAAAGTTACTGTTTCCCCAGCTTTGATTAGTTCTAACGCATTGCCAGTAACTGTACCAGTGCCCTCATTACCTGCTGTAGCTTTCCAGCCCATTTCGGTTAAGGCTGTCACTAATTGGTCAGCAGTCACTAATTTACCACCATCTGTATTCGCTGTTGGCACTCCATCTGTACCTGTTGTAATCTTGCCAGTTTTGGAGTTAATGTGATTGTATCTCCTTCTGCTGCTACTTCTAACATGCTGCCATCGCTAGATTTAACAGTAAATTTGATACCGCCCTTTTTATCTAGATCTTGTGCTGCTGTTTCTGTAGCCTCTAAGTCTCCAGTTTTACCTGCTAATTTAATTGTAGTTTTTAGCAAGGCCATGGAATTGGCTACCGTTAATAGCATCTGTAGACGTTTCAGAGATATCCCCAGGTTTTTACATTCGTAATTTTCACCCGGAGCAGTATTGTCAGATCCAGATACTTTAATATCTCCATCGGCGGATTTGCTGAATTTAGGTCCTTGATGCGCCACCCTAGTTGTACCGTTTCGAAGGATACATTGTCTTTTTGTAGCAAATGTGATTTTACCATTCGTATCATGTTTTACGTCTAGGTTTTTACCAGCTACTAATTCTACTGTGTTGCCAGCTTTAATAAGCTCACCAGTCTCAGGAACAGTACCATTTGCACTTCTTGTACCCTCTGCTGTAGCGCTTGTTTTTCAAGGTGAATGCAGCATTGTTAATAACTTCTACAACGTTACCTACCGTAGCAATCTTATTAGTATCTCCTGTATTTGCTTCTACAGTACCTGCTTTATCGCCAGTTTCCACTTTGTTAATTGTACCGGTGTTAACTTTTTACGCCAGCTGCATCTACAACTAATGAAGATCTGCTGGTTTTTACAGTAATTTGGTTAGCATCATTTTTCTCTAATCCATTACCTACGTTAACATTGTATTTCTGAGTAGATACTTTGTTCTCTGTAGTTTCTACCACAGCTGTTGTACCATTACCATCCGCAAAATTAACAGTGTCATATGGTTTTGAGAAGTCTTTCTCCGCTCCGTTATTTTGTAAATTCCAACCAGCTTGTAATACATCGCCTACAGTGGCCGCATTATTTGGATTTACATAATTAGTAGCCGTCGGATTTGTCGTGTCTACCCCTTCATGTTTTGTAGTTGGCGCATTTGTACCTGTTTTAGCACCATCCAAGTTGCCACCTACATTCGTAATTGGGTTTGCCACCGTTATTTAAACCATTTTGGTTCAATGTCACTGTATTTTTCAGATGTATTTGCTGTTGGATCTGCTGGTTTTGTAATCGTAATTCCTTCTGGAGTAATGTTTACTTTATTGTTCTTACCATCTTTAAACTCAGCACTTGTTAATCCAGTTAATTCTGTTTTTCAAGGAATAGATAAAGTTTTTACCATCTTGTTTTACAGCAAGATTATCTCCTGCTTTGAAGGTTACTGTATTGCCCGCTTTGATTAACTCTGTAGCATTGCCAGTAACTGTGCCAGTACCCTCATTACCTGCTGTAGCTTTCAGCCCATTTCTTTTTAAGGCATTTACTACTTCATCAGCAGTCACTAATTTACCATTCGTTGTAGTTGCTGTTGGCACACCATCTGTTGTTGTAATCTTGCCAGTTTTTGGAGTTAATGTGATGGTATCTCCTCTGCTGCCACTTCAACAAGCTACCATCGCTAGATTTAACAGTAAATTTAATACCGCCTTTTTATCTAGATCTTGTGCTGCTGTTTCTGTAGCCTCTAAGTCTCCAGTTTTACCTGCTAATTTAATTGTATTTTTAGCAAGTCCATGGAATTGACTACCGTTAATAGCATCTGTAGATGTTTCAGAGATATCCCCAGGTTTTACATTCGTAATTTTTCACCGGAGCAGCATTGTCAGAGCCAGATACCTTGATATCTCCTGCATCAGTTTTGCTGAATTTAGGACCTCGATACGCCACCCTACTTGTACCGTTTCAAAGGATACATTGTCTTTTGTAGCAAATGTGAACTTACCAGCATTTTGGGTAATTCTAATGTTCTTATCTGCTTCAAATGTAACTTTGTCACCTGCTTTAACAAGCTGATCATGTAGCATTAGCACCTAATTCACCTGCTGCTGTTGCTGCAGATGTAGCTGTCCATGCTGCATTATTGATAGCATTAGCAACATTAGCTACTGTAGCCACTTTATTGTCATCACCAGTGTTTGGAGTTACCGTACCTGTTGTACTTGTATTAATTGTACCTGTGTTAACTTGTAAGCCATTATTCCCTGTAGTAATTGTTGTACCATCAGTTTTCACTTTAAGGCCATCACTAGTAACTTCTAGGGACTCATCAGCTTTTTAACTTTCACACCTTCATTTGTTACTCTAAAGATGTATCTCCAGGTTTTACAGTAATTTGGTTAGTATCATTTTCTCTAATCCATTACCTACGTTAACATTGTATTTCACAGTAGATGTTTTATTCTCTGTAGTTTCTACCACAGCTGTTGTACCATTGCATCCGCAAAATTAACAGTGTCATATGGTTTTACAAAGTCTTTCTCCGCTCCGTTATTTTGTAAAGTTCCAACCAACATAATACATCGCTACAGTTGCCGCATTGTTTGGATTTACATAATTTGGGCCAGTTGCGTCTGTCGTGTTTGGTGCCCTCATGTTTTGTAGTTGGTGCATCTGTACCTGCTTTAGCACCATCTAAATTACCGCCTACATTGGTAATTGGGTTGCCACCATTATTTAATCCATTCGTAGTTAAAGGAAACTGGTGATTTACCATTAGTAACTGGTGATGGTTACTCCATCACCATTGATTACAGTTTTATCTCCGTCTGTATTTTTGAACTCAGCGCTTGTTAAACCAGTTAGTGCTGGGTTTAAGGAATAAATAAAGTTTTTACCATCTTGTTTTACCGCAAGGTTATCACCAGCTTTGAAAGTTACTGTTTCAGCTTTGATTAGTTCTAACGCATTGCCAGTAACTGTACCAGTACCCTCATTACCTGCTGTAGCTTTTCCAGCCCATTTCTTTTAAGGTATTTACTACTTCATCAGCAGTCACTAATTTACCATTCAGTTGTAGTTGCTGTTGGCACACCATCTGTCTGTAGTAATCGTACCAGTTTTTGGGAGTTAACGTAATTGTATCTCCTCTGCTGCTACTTCTAACATACTGCCATCGCTAGATTTAACAGTAAACTTGATACCGCCTTTTTTATCTAAGTCTTGTCCAGTCTGTTTCTGTAGCAGTATCTGTTCCATTTTTGACCAGCTAATTTAATCGTGTTTCTTAGCTACTGCATGGATTGACTACCATTAATAGCATCGTTGGAATTTTTCAGAAATATCTCCATCTTTTTACATTCGTAATTTTTACTGGGTTGTACCATCTTTTATCAGATACTGTCAGTATTTCCATCAGCTGTTTTTAGAAATTTAGGACCTTCATCGCCACCTACTTGTACAGTGGTGAAAGAGATATCTACTGTAGCAAATGTGATTTTTACCGCTTGTATCATGTTTTACATCTAGGTTTTTTACCAGCGATCATTTTCTACAGTGCTGCCCGCTTTAATGGATTCACCAGTTTCAGTAACGCTACTGCCTGTATTTCTTGTACCACCTGTAGTCGCACTTGCTTTCAATGTGAAAGCCGCACTATTCACAGCACTTACCACAGAATCTACAGTAGCAATTTTGCCAGTGTCCCCATCTTTTACTTTCACAGTACCAGGGTTAGCACCAGTAGTAACAGATTCAATGTCACCAGTGACTAACTTTTAAATCCATTAGTATCTGTCAGTTGTAATCGTATTGTCATCTAGCTTTTTAACCTTTTAAGCCAGCATCAGTTACTTCTAAGGATTTATCAGCTGGGTTAACCTTAACGCCGTTAGTATCTACGGTTAAAGATTTATCCGCTGCATTCACAGTGATCTTATTGGTAGCATCGTCTTTTTTCAAGCCCTCACCAAGGTTTACGCTGTATTTCACAGTAGATGTTTTACCATCTGTACTTGCCACTGTTGCTGTTGTACCCTCACCATCGATGAAGTTAACAGTATCATATGGTTTTACGAAATCCACAGCTGTGTTATTACCTTGCAAATTCCATCCAATATTTAATACGTCACCTACAGTGGCTGCATTATTAGGACTTACGTAGTTATTTCCATCTTTATTTGTTGTATTTGGTGCCTCTTGAGATGTTGTAGCATTGCTTGGGCCTGTTGTAACATCACTATTTTTTGTACTCGGTAAATTACTTGCTACATTAGAAATCGCATTGCCACCATTATTCAAGCCAGTTGTGAGTTAAGGATACCGCTTCTTTACCTCGTAGTCACCGGCGTTACAGTAACACCATTTGTCCATCTGATGACAGTTTGTATTGTCCCTGCTGCATCTTAAATTCAGCACTCGTTAAGCCCGTTAACACAGGATTTAAGGAGTATGTGAATTTAGACGTTACACGTGCTCCTGTTTTACGATTTGGATTATCTGGATCTTCATACACTGGTCTAGATCCATCTTGTTGGTGCAATACTAAGTTGTCTCCCACACGGATTTTTACTTCATCGTTAAGACGCACTTTGTCTACTTGTCCTGTAGCTGTACCTCTCCATTTACTCGATTCATTGTTTACCGTCGTTGCGTAATAAACTTCATTGCCCGCTGTAGCAACAGCACCATTTAATTTCAACACCCCAGAGCTATCCTTATCTTTTTCAGCTTCTACAGCCCAACCACTGGACATACGTTTCGTAACGAGAGTTCAACTGAGAACCGTTGATCGCATCTGTAGAATCATCGGCAATACGACCAGCCGCTACGTTTTTCAACTGCCGTTCTGCACCAGGTGTACCAAAGGATACCACGTCACCTTCGGAAGTATTCGTACCACCTGCCCAATAGAAATGTATGAGGCTACTTTTTACTATCAAATGGTACAATACGACCTTCTTTATCATAGGAAATATCTGTTTGACGAGTACCAATAGATTTGCATCTGCTCTAGAACCTGTACCGATAGCCACCCCATTTTTGTAACTCAGAAATAGCCCCAGTGCCTAGTGCTACACCACCTAATTTTCGTTACCGCGCACCAGTATCCAATAGCAGTACCTAGATCCCTGTAGATAAAGAGTGAATACCCCATTGAAATAGAACCGTGTCCATTTTTATTAGCTGGCAAAGCATAATTCAATGTTGCTGTATCTAGAATTCCTTCCATTGGTTAACTCACTATACGCATCTTGAATTGAGCCCGTTGCATCTTCCATTTCTACAGAACGAATCGTACGGTGTACATCTTCTCCACCAATATGTTCTACCTTAGTTGTTGTTTTGATAACGGTGTGACCATCGTTATCTTTCTTTTTCTTTTTGGTATTTAACAGTTTGCGCCGCCACTTTTAGTAATTTCCGAACCACCAATCATGATGGAAGAGTCACCTTGAGCCTGTGTGCCGAGGCCTACAGCAATGGCACCTTGTTCACCAGAGGCAACCGCACCTTGACCTACCGCAATATCGGCTGCTTTCTGAGCTTTTGCTAACTGACCAACAGCAACGGAGGAGTTTATCGCCCTCAGATTGATCCCAACAGCAACGGCAGACTCTTTTTGACACGGATTTATTACCTACGGCAACTGCATTTACCTCAGCATTGGCACTGATAACCTGCAGCTACAGCAGATTTCTTTTGCACGCGCAGCCGTACCTGCAGCTACGGCATAGTTACCTTGTAGCTTCGGAACCCATACCGATGGCTACTGCTGCCTCCGCATTCGCCAATACGGATGCACCAGAACCGATAGCTGTGGCACCAAAAGCACCTTTTTCTAACGATAGAGTTTGTACCAATCGCCACACCTAATGGGGTGGTAGAATGGGCCTGCATACCGATTACGGTTGAACCATCTTGGCCATAGCTGGCACGATAGCTATTATCTAACCCTACTCCTACAAGTTCCGAATATTTACCGCTAATTGTGATAGGTTGATTATTTTTCCCCTGTCCCGGGCGTTGTCTCCGCATTAAAAATCATTAACGCTTCGGGCAGCTGCACTATTCGGGTCCGCAGCTTTAAAATATTTCTTTCCATCATAAGCTTGAATATCATTGCCACCGATAACAATAGAGCCCTGGCCTGCTATAGATTGCGCACCAATTGCTACGGATTGGTCCCCGATAGCACGAGTGTTACGACCTACCGCTGTGGCTTCATTAATATCTACATTTTGATAGGAAAAGAATCCATTAGCATTGGCGCTTCCTGTATTTTTAAAATAATCCAATGTACTAGTCGTACCGCAAAGGCTTTCACCAATACTGTTGCATTGTCATCAGGATCCGTTCCGTTTCCTGTCGGCAGTCCATCAGCACCAAGGCCACGATAACCAGCACCAGCACCGGCACCAACAGCTACAGAAGAGTTAATGGCCGTATCACCCCGATTAATACCTGTATAAGCACCTGTGCCGATAGCCACACCACCAGCACTATTTAGTGTTCCTGTTGATGTAGTATTAGAATCCAAGCCACCCCGATTACTAGCAGACTTGCACCATAACCGATGGCAATACTATGACCTGAGCCTTGATCTCGAGTTTCAGCTCCTCTGCGCAAAGGCAATATCATAATGGCTTTACTAGAGTGACCAAACGCCATTGTACTCTCGGCACTTGCATCACTCGCCCATCCAATGGCATAACTATCGTTGCCTGTAGCATTGGACCCAGTAGCTAAAGCCAACGTTCCACGACCAGTCGCTTTTGAGCCTTTACCAAGAGCTACCGCACTATCACCACTAGAAACAACTTCCCTGCCGATAGCTACAGCAGAACCTGCTGTTGCTTGTGTTTTATACCCCAAGGCGATACCATCTTCACTGCTTGCATTAGATTCTTCGCCTATAGCAGTTGCTCTCGTTCCCGACGCATTACTCTTATACGCTATTGCCACGGCATTATTTCCACTTGCTGTAGCAGCTACACTTAATGCACTGGCCCCAGAAGCAGTAGCTTTTGCATCTTGTCCAAGAGCCACTGCACTATTACTACTAGAAAGAGCTCCCTTACCAATAGCTACACTCTGATAAGCACTTGCATTAGCATCTCTACCAATAGCCACGGCTGCATAACCTGTACCCGTTGCATTCTCACCCCAAGCTACACCATTACCATCACCTGTGCCAGGCTTATTCAGTTCTGCACCTACAGTACTTGTTAACACTGGACTAACCGCCATAGCCATAGCAGCAGAACTAATCACAATAGCCTTCGCCTTATTCCGGCCCACCCGTTTTGCTAATTCTGATACAACTACGTAGCAGCCCTTCGTTTTACTCCAAACAACTTTTATAAATGCGATTTAATGCCATTGACTTCCCTCACCTTTCGATACAGAATCTATTTACACTCATGAATGATTCATGAATCATTTCTCATTCCTGCATACACAAAAACTATAACTTTGACTATCTTTTTGAAAGTTATAGGTAGACTTACTATATTATTTAAAGTTTTGTTACAAGCCTCAATATTGAATGCATACAAATCCAAATAAACTCGAGATATCACCCAAGTTTTTATGAGTAGGTATACACTCCCCTTTATATTCTGTTTAAATTATATACAATAACACTGTTGAATGCAATCAATTCGTTATAATCATACCAATTCTATATGGGTTTTAGAGCCTTAACTTATCAGTACCTATCAACCACATTGTAATGATATGCATAATTATATACCCTCACCGTGTACATAGTCCCATATCTTGATTTATTCTTTTCATTCCGTGTAGAGTTAAGTATTTTTCCATCAATCTTGTATTTACATTCTTCATTATCAATATCTTTCTCACCCCCGATTATAACAAAAACGCATAGAGGATGTAAAAATAGCAAGCAACTTCATCTTTCTTTCATGTAAATGTGCATTGACTAGACCCATCATCACAAGTCACAAAAACAAAATACGATTGTATTGTATCTATCATCTGTGTTACAATTAAGTCAACAAAAGAAGAGCCATCAACGTGTAGCTGGCGTTAGGCTCATCTCGAAAAACTTTTGAAACGAAATGGCCTAACGTGTGAGGTGGTCAGACCTCTTTACGTTAGGCTTTTTCATTAATTAATTTTATTTAAACCAATCAATGAGATGTACTAGTAACTTTAGAATTAAGATCGATAAATCAATTTTTCTAAACTTTTTCATAGTACCACCTCCTCCCATAGTAGGAAGAGATGAGCCTAACAACACGTTAATGACTCTTATAATTTCATTATGGCACAATCTATTCGCACTGTTTATATAAATTTAATGCCACAATAATCAGTAAACTAAGCAAAGCGCAAGTTTGCAAATGATAACGCCACAAGCGCCCCTCCCCAGAGGAATGTATTTAGACGTAGCAGCCTTTGAGCGTTCCTTACTGACCAAATTGAAAACGCAAAGAAGCCCATGGCGTGCTCCTGAACAAATATTATGAAATACCGTTTGAGAAGGAGTATGCCATGGGCTTCCCTTTATCCTATTTAGTTACGAACGCCACAAGGCTGCATAGCGTCACAAGAGACGACTTAGCCTAAAATCGCTTCATATCTTCTTCTGAGTTGTAATCGGATGTAAGTTGAATTTTTTCAACTAAGATGCCAAGTACTGTATTGGACAAGAATTTTTGGCAAGGATGGTCCGATGTAGATGTTGCGGATGCCCTAAGGACAATAATGTTAATAGGATACATACCGCTTTTTGTTCGTACCAAGACAATACTAATGTCAATGGTAATTCGTTTACGTCACATTCAAAAGCGCCTGCTAATGCTACAGCCACTTGGATTGCAGAGTATGCATCGTTACATTGACCCATATCTAGAATACGAGGCAAAGCCACCGATTTCACCGATGTTAAGGTCGTTGAAACGATATTACCCACATGCTAATGTCAATACCATTGTATCTTCTGGAGTTTGTTTTACAAATTCAGTGTAGTAGTTACGGCCTACTTTTTCAGCACCGTCGCAACCGCCTACCAAGAAGAAGTGTTTGATAGCGCCAGCTTTTACCGCTTCGATAACTTTGTCAGCTACGCCAAGTACTGTACCATGACCGAAACCAGTTGTTACTTCTGTACCACCGTTGATACCTGTGAAGTGTTGTGGCTCTTTTGAACCGCCCAATTCGATAGCGCGTTCGATGACTGCAGAGAAATCTTTAGTGCCATCTTCGTTGTGTTCCACGTGACCGCAACCATCGAAGCCAACCATGTCAGTTGTGAAGATATTTTTGATGTATGTTTGTTTTGGTGGCATAATGCAGTTTGTTGTGAACAAGAATGCACCTGGAACGCCATCAAATTCTTTTTGTTGGTTTTGCCATGCAGTACCGAAGTTACCTTTCAATTGAGGGTGTTTTTCAATTCAGGGTACGCATGACATGGAAGCATTTCACCATGCGTATAGATGTTAACGCCTTTACCATCAGTTTGCTCTAACAACATTTTTAAGTCGTGTAAATCATGACCTGTTACTACGATGAAAGGACCTGGTTCTACTGTTAAAGGTACAGTTGTTGGAACTGGAGTACCGTATGTAGTTGTATTTGCTTTTATCTAACAACGCCATGCAAGCAAGGTTGATGCCACCGAATTCCATCAATAGACCTAACCATTCTTCTGCGCTGTGGTCTTTTGCCATTTCAACAAGGCCTTTTACGAACCATGCGTCAACTTCTGGATCATTGTAGCCCAATACTGCTGCATGCCATGCGTACGCAGCCATACCGCGCATACCTAATAACAATGTGGAACGTAAAGGAAACGATGTCTTCATGACCTTTCCACAATTCTTCCCAATCAAAAGTTAGGAATGTTAGCATCTAATTTATTGTGAGCATTGTTAATCACATCGATGAACTCTTGTACACGGTCTTCAGAGAAGTTTACGTTTGTTACGCACATGAATAAACCACGTTTTAACAATTGTACGTTTTCTAACGTTACTTCTGTAGCTTGCATTGCACGCGCTAAACCGATCGATGCTGCTGTTAATTCGTCTTGTAAATTTGCAACTGGTGCTGTTTTTACCACATACACCTTTGTACTGTACAACCATTTGGTTTGTGCTGTTTGTTCACATTGGAAACAGAACATACTCATAATAACCTCCTTGGGGAACTTTGCCCTTAACATGTATACTACAACATACTTTTTGTATTACTTTAGATATCTCGCTAGACACTTACTTTCATAGTGAAAGCCCTCTCAAGGGTCGTCTAGCAGTGTCTTGTTATCTATACATGTAGTATAGTATACTGAAAAGAAGAAAAAAACGTATCCTTGGCTACACTTTAGAAACATTTTGAGAAATCGAAGAAATTGGTCGTGCCCATGGATTGATATAGTGACGTAAGTAAATACGCTCCCTACACTCCCAGATCAGCTCGGAAGTCGTAGGAGTTTTTATCTTGGAGATATGAGAAAGAGCAATGTTATATATCTAAAATGTATGGTATAATCTGAATAAGAGCCGGAGGTGATTCTATGCATATTAAACCCTTTGAAGAACTAACTATTCAGGATAACTTTATGTTTTCAAAAGGTAATGCGAAAATAAACGTATTTGTAAAAGCAACAATAGAACGGCTGTTAGATATCCAGATTAAAGATATCACCTATCTCGAGGAAGAAAAGTCACTGCATATGAACCCAGACAGTAAAGGTGTTCGACTTGACGTGTACGTCAATGATGAGGACAGTACTGTCTTTAATGTCGAAATGCAAACTAGTAAGAATATGGAAGAATTAGTAAAACGAGGTCAGGTACTACCAAAGTATTATCGATTTACACAACATTGAAAAAGGACAGGATTACACCGAACTAAATGATACATATATTATATTTATATGTACGTTTCCACTATTTAGCGATACTCTTCATAAGTATACTTTCAAAAATATTTGTTTAGAAAACCACAATATTGAATTAAACGATGGAACTACAAAAATTATTTTTGAGTACTAGAGGTACTGCTAATGATATTTCTAAACCTCTACAGTATTTTTAGATTATGTAGATGGTAAATCACCTGCTGATGAGTTAGTGTTAGAAATGGATTCTGTCGTTGATAAAGTACGACATTCTAAAGAATGGAGGTTAGAATATATGACACTTGAAATGGAATTAAGACGCCATTGGAAAGAAGGTAAAGCTGAAGGCAAAGCCGAAGTAGTTCTTGGCATGTTGCAAGATAAACTATCCTTAGAAATGATTGCCAGATATACTAAAGCTACCATAGAACAGATTAAAGGAAATCGGTAAAGCACACTCTTTTAATTTAATGTTTGCAATATATCGATTTGTATGACAGTATATACTGTCTTGGTACGATACTAAAAAGGGTCCTTTGGACCCTTTTTGCTACTACATCACATACACCGCCCTATAGTATATGGTTTGTATCACACTATCATTATATTCCTAATACCACATTATAATTTTTCTAGTTATCGGAGGTCCCATGTCGACATTACATCCAACGTTAGAAACATACATGCATACGATTCAACAATCCCCATTATGTGCACATATTGCGCCAGAAAATTTGTCACTTTTCTTATCTCAAGCGAATGTGAAAGTACAAAGTTTCAAAAAAATTCCTTCATTGCCATTGCTGGAGACCCTATGGAAGGCATTGGCATCTTACTAGAAGGACGTGCCTTATTAACGCGAGAGAACATGTTGGGACAACGAACCATTGTAACAGAATTACAGCCGTCCTCTATGTTCGGGGAGGCATTACTCTTTAGTAACCATCCTCTGTGGCCGGCTACCATTGAAGCTACGAAAAGATGCCATCGTTTTTTGTTTTTACCGATTGAGACTTTCACCAAAGGCATTCCCAGACTGCCAATCCTGTCAAATCCAATTGCTCACAAACCTCATGCATGACCTGTCTGAAAAGGCGATGCAGCTAACCCGCAAAGTACACTATCTATCCCTCAAAGGGATGCGCGAGAAAATTTTTGCCTACTTCATGGACATTCGACGGGTACAAAAAAAGAACATCCTCACCTTGCCACACAATCGGCAAGAAATGGCGGACGTCCTCAACGTGAGTCGCACCGCCCTTAGCCGTGAATTAGGCCGTTTGCAAGACGAACAGATCGATTTCAATTTCACGGAAAAGAAGTTGAGTTGGTGGATCTCGAAAACTATTCAAGATTTTTCATTTTAATTAGTAAAAGGGACGTAGTACAACCTGTGTCCCTTTTACTATGTCCCAAACATTACCACCGACTAGACATACTATACGGATCATACAACACAAAAGCCCCTACCACTTCCGAGTCTTTCGACCCGGAAGGGTAGGGGACTTTATCTTCTAGGAAGTTACATCTTCAGGACTTATTTCATTCCCATAGCCTGCATCAACATTTTTGATTTGTGCTTTCATTTCTTCATTGTCTTGAGCCATTTTTGTTTGTAAGATTCCTTCATTTCTTGGTTTTCTGCTTTCATATTTGCATTGTCTACCAATACTTGTTCGTACGCTACTTTCGTGCGTTCGTTCTCTTGTTTTAATGCAGAGACTTCATCTTGCATTACATATACAGAGGAGATCGGGCCCGCTTTATAACGCTCAGGAATTGCTTTTTCTTCTGGGCTCCAGCAAATTTATGAGTCACGCCAGCATTTACCATATTTTGATGTTGACCTAATGTAACACCTACGTGGAACATAGTCGCTTCTTGCGTATAATGAGCAAGGCCTACAGCTGCTGCTGTTTCACTACGATAATTACCAATACCCGCCATGATGCATGTCGGTTCTAATGGGTCATATTGTAATGGTTTTCAACGCTGCTAAAGCGGCTGCTCTCGCACCAGCTTTATGAGCTTCACCGGTAGCTTGGTTCAGAACGTTGTTCGCTGTCGCTTTCAACTGATACACATTGACACCGTCGAGTGCCGTTGATACCAGGCGCCACATTCAGAATGCGGTTGCCGCCGTTATCTAGGGCCATTCGCTGTTAACGTCACAGGAGGTTCGCTTTGCCATTGGCATTGTTGGATTCAATCACACACCCAATGGTGTCACATTCGTTGTAATCGCCGGTTCAGGGTTTACCATCTTTGCCAGGACGATATACAGTGTATTCACTTCCTGATCATCATGTTTCACGGTCGTATTAAATTCTGCCGGTTTACCTGTTTTCTCATCGATTACAGGTTTCACCTTTCCATCTTTATCGATGAACGTAGGTTTTAAATACGCCTGTGTAACTTGTGGAACCATCGCCCATTTTCACATCTTTAGCTAATTGAACTTTTAACTACCATCCACGTTATTCACTCCAATGTTGTTATCTGTTAAGCGTTTTTGCATCGGCACCGCCCACGATATCTACAGTTTGGTTCAACTTCTTAGCGATGACCTTAGATTTGTCAGTACCTTGTGCATCGTCACCAGCATACTTCACACCATCATCCATCGTAGCTACTTGATGTTCTTTGCCGCCTTCTGTGTATACGATACGGGTAATACCATCTTTACCATCTACACCTGTTGCGCCATGTACATCTGGTTTACCATCTGCACCGTCTTTATTATAGCCATCTTTCATGCCTATGTTAATGGATTTGCCTGGTTTGCCGTCTGCTCCCTTAGGACCAGTTAAAGCCAATTGTACCATCTTTACCATTGATAACAACAGATTTACCATCTTTACCACTAGCTCCGATAGATCCATCTTTGCCGTTGATCGCGCTGCAGAACCGTCTTTACCATTCACGCCAATAACGCCGTCAGAACCTGATTTACCATCTTTGCCGTTAGCACCTGGTTCACCTTTTTCACCGACAGTCACTACCGCATCTGTACCCGGTTTACCATCTTTGCCTGGTTCACCTTTTACAGTGATGGTATTTGTTGTTACAGATTTGGATGTTAAATCTTTTGTTCAACTTCACAGTTACCGTTGTGTTGCCTTGACCATCTTGTTCGATGGAGGTCAATACGTTTTTGCCGTCATAGTTTTTATCTGCATCCGTCGCACCTGCTGGAGATTTCCGCAGTACCTTGAATTTTTCACAGTAGAGCCAAGTTTATTTGTTTTAGCTCCACCAGTATTTGCATCAAAAGACTAAGCCTTTATCAACTAAACCAGTAGTAGCAGATTTCAATTGGTCTTCTGTAGCTGCTCTGCCAGATACAAAGCTTGGATTTGTTACATCCCAAGTTTTGTTATCCAAGCCAGTGATGAAGTTTACCTTCTATAGCCTTATCTGTTGCTGCTGGAGTTTTGCCATCTGCACTTGGAGTTACAGATTGTTTACCTACAGTCACGCCAGACGCCACCACTTGACCTTTAGAACCATCTACTTTCACAGTATTAGTACCCGTACCAGCTGTTACACTAGAATTTGTACCATCTACTTTCACAATGTTGTCACCAGTGCCTGCTGTCACAGTACCTGCTGTACCATCCATTGTGACTTGTTTAGTCGCATCTGTACCTAATGTTACTTTTATCTGCTAAGCGAATATCATAGTTAGTATGTCCATCAGTTGCTGTGGAAACGGTTAAGGAAAGATTTTTGTTTGCATCTTTATCTTCGCCATTTACAGTAACAGTTGTTTTTCGCCTTACCAACTTCGTCATTCAATTGTGCTACATTAACAGCGTCTGTATCGTTTTCACCTCTAGCCACATTGATAATTTTGTTGCCACCGTTATCTAGGCCGTTATTTGTTAAGGATACAGTTTTATCACCATTCTCGATCGTGATACCAGATGTATTAACAGTAGTCGCTTTATCTCCTTCACGATATACAGTTTCGCCTGCTGTCGTAGAAGTCGTCACGTCACCATCTTTCACAACAGTACCTGTTTTAGTCACAAATGTACCAGTCGTTTGATCGCTACGGATAATCCTGTTGTACTAAGAACAGTATCGCCAGTCGTCACTTTGCCAGCTTCTACTTTTGTTGTCATTGTGCCATCAGCATTCGTAAATTCAGCGCTTGTTAAGCCTTTCAATTCTTTTGCCAATTTCACTTCCACAGTAGAACCATTGGCATTTACGCCGATATTGTTATCAGATAATTTAGTTTTTATCTGCGCCACCAGTGATATGGAAAGCGATACCACCTTGTTGATTTAAGGCTATGTATCTGTTTTTAGACGCATTGTCCGCACCGAATCGGATTGTATTATTCGCTACTGCTTTCGCTGCATCAGATACAGTTTTCAACTGATCTTCCGTAGCTGCACGGCCAGATACAAATTTCGGTTTGTTACATTTCCAATCTTTGTTTTCAAGACCTGTGATGAAGTTGCCTTCTACCGCAGTATCTGTAGCTGTTGAGTTTTGCCATCTGCACTTGATGTAGCCAATTGTTTTGCCAATTACAACACCACCTGTCACAGCGCCATTTGCATCTTTCACCATTCACGAGCTACTGTTGGTGCCACTTCAGTTGTATTTGTACCATCTGTGAAAGTCGCTCCTGTGCTACCTACTTTGGATTCGTTAGCACCGTCTTTCACTGTCAATCCGCATTGTTCACCACGGAGTTACCTACTGTCATAGAGCCATCATTCGTCAAGTTCAGATGTTTGTTTAAGCGAAGTGTCAACGTATCTTTGCCGTCTGCATCAACTAGGATATTTCCTGTAGCAGATGCAAATGTTTTAACCGCGTCCTCAGAAACACCTTCACCAACGATGTTCACCAATGTATTTTAAGCGATGTTTGTTCACAGTGTCAGAGTTATTACCAGCAAAACGTAAACCGTCATCCGTAGTAGCTACTTCGACGTTCTACTGCTTTTTCAGACTTTTGTCACAGGGTCAATCTCTTTCGTTGTATATACGATACGAGTGATGCCGTCTCGCCGTCAACACCTTTTTCGCCACGAACACCTGGAACACCATCAGCACCATCTTCACCGTTATAGCCATCTTTCATGCCAATATCTGGGGATTTTGCCTGGTGCGCCATCTGCCCCTTTCGGACCAGTTAAGCCGATTGTGCCATCTTACCGTTGATGACAACAGATTTACCGTCTTCACCTGGCTCCGATTTTACCATCTTTACCATTGATCGCACGCTATTGCCGTTTTTCACCTTTCGGTCCAGTCAATCCGATAGAGCCGTCTTTACCGTTGATCGCGCTGCAGAGCCGTCTTTACCGTTCACGCCGATAACGCCGTCAGAACCTGGTTTGCCATCTGCACCTTTTTCACCTACAGTCACTACCGCATCTTTACCATCGTGACCGTTAGCACCCGGTTCACCTTTTACAGTTACTGTATTCGTTGTTACAGATTTAGAAGTTAAATCTTTGTTCAACTTCACAGTTACTGTTGTATTGCCTTGTCCATCTTGTTCAATGGAAGTTAATACGTTTTTGCCGTCATAGTTTTTGTCTGCATCCGTGCGCCTACCGAAATTTCCGCAGTACCTTGGATTTTCACAGTAGAGCCAAGTTTTGTTTGTTTTAGCTCCACCAGTGTTTGCATCAAAGACTAATCCTGTATCAACTAAACCAGTAGTAGCGATTTCAATTGGTCTTCTGTAGCCGCTCTACCAGATACATACGTTGGTTTGTTACATTCCAAGTTCTATTCTCTAAACCAGTAATAAAGTTGCCTTCTGTCGGTGTTGCACCAGTTGTAGGTGCCACGCCATTCTCACCTGGGTAACAGATTGTTTACCTACAGTCACGCCAGAGCTACCACTTGGCCTTTAGAACCATCTACTTTCACACTGTGGTACCAGTGCCTGCTGTTACAGTACCAGCTGTGCCATCCATTGTGACTTGTTTAGCCGCTTCAGTGCCAATGTCACCGTATCTGCCAAACGAACGTCATAGTTAGTGTGTCCATCGGTTGCTGTGGAAACAGTTAAGGAAGATTTTTGTTCACATCTTTATCTTCACTGTTCACGAAACAGTTGTTTTAGATTTACCAACTTCATCGTTCAGTTGTGCTACGTTAACAGCATCTGTATCGTTTTCACCTCTAGCCGTTAATAATTTTGTTTCGCCATTATCTAGACCATTGTTTGTTGAGGATACAGTTTTATCACCATTCTCGATAGTGATACCAGATGTATTAACAGTGGTCGCTTTATCTCCTTCACGATATACAGTTTCACCTGCTGTCGTAGAAGTCGTCACGTCACCGTCTTTCACCACTGTGCCAGCTTTCGTAACAATGTGCCAGTCGTTTGATCACCTACTGCTAAGCCTGTTGTGCTAAGAACAGTATCGCCAGTTGTTACTTTTCCGTCTTTACCATTGATAGTCACAACTTTATCTGTACCGTCAGTGCCGTTGTTGCCACTACTGAAAGTAGTTACGCCATTGCTCTTTGAACTCAACTTTGCCAAAGTTTGCACCATTAGTAATGCTGCTGATGTTAGCAAGGTTTTTGTTCATTTTACAGTCAATGTTGTTTTTGCCATCAGCTGCGACTAAGATGTTGCCAGTAGCGGACTCAAATGTGTTCGCTGCTTCCTTCGTCACGCCTTCACCAACGATGTTCACCAATGTGTTTAAGCGATGTTTGTTTACAGTGTCAGAATTATTACCAGTAAATTGTAAGCCATCATCCATAGTAGCTACTTGACGCTCTACTACTTTTCAGCTTTTGTTACAGGATCAGATTTCTTTCGTTGTGTATACGATACGGTGATTCCGTCTTTGCCGTCAACACCTTTTTCGCCACGAACGCCTGGAACACCATCAGCACCATCTTGACCATTGTAGCCATCTTTCATACCGATGTCTGAGATTTACCTGGTGTGCCATCTGCTCCTTTCGGACCAGTTAAGCCGATTGTGCCGTCTTTACCGTTGATGATATAGATTTACCGTCTTCACCTTTGGCTCGATTTTTACCATCTTTACCATTAATAACAACACTATTACCGTTTTTCACCTTTCGGTCCGAGTCAATCCGATAGAGCCGTCTTTACCGTTGATTACAACAGCAGAACCATCTTACCGTTTACACCGATAACGCCGTCAGAACCTGGTTTGCCATCTTTTACCAGCTACGCCTGGTTCACCTTTTTCACCTACAGTCACGACTGCATCTTTACCGTCTTGACCGTTAGCGCCTGGTTCACCTTTTACAGTCACTGTATTCGTTGTTAAGGATTTAGATGTTAAATCTTTGTTCCAACTTGATAGTCACTGTACTATTGCCGTCAACACCTTTTCAACAGTTGTCACTACGTTGTTGCCATCGTAGTTATCGTCTGCTGTTACATTAGCCGTACCTACAATATTCACAGTGATCCGGTTTTATTATCTACAGTGTTCGCACCACCGTTTACACCAAGATTAGCACCGAATGATAATTTTCCGCCTGCCACTTGATCTTGAATGGCTTTCAATTGTTCTTCTGTCGCTGCACGGCCTTTTGTACCGAAGTCATCTGCATCTAATGTTTTATTCGTTAAACCAGTAATATCTCCTAGAACCATCTATAGTGATTGAGTTACCACCAGTACCAACAATAACTTTTACCAGCTTTGCCGTCGATGCTTACTGTTTTATCGCCAGTTTCCGCACCACTACTGAAAGTTGTAACGCCTTCACCTTTGAACTCAACTTTACCATTTCCTTCTTTATTAGTAATGGAGTTGATACTTGTTAAGTCGCTAACTAATTGTACTTTCCAACACCATCTTTTCGCATTAACGCCGATGTTGTTGTCAGTTAATTTGTCTTTAGCTGCACCGCCAACAATTTCTAAACGTTCGTTTAGTTTTTGTTGATGACATTCTCTTCTGCTTTGGTTGCAGTCGCTGCTTCGTAGTTATCACCGCTATATTTTTGACCATCATCCATCGTAGCTACTTCATGTTTTACGATAGTTTCTTTGCCAGTTTCAGGGTTTGTATGTTTCGTGTCATATACGATACGAGTCGTACCGTCTTTACCATTAGCGCCATCTGTGCCATCCTAATCCACTCGCACCTTTGTCACCTTTCATAGTAAGACCGTTAGCACCATCTTTGCCATTCATTCCGATAGAGCCGTCTTTACCGTTGATTACAACAGCAGAACCGTCTTTTACCGTTGATGCCAATAGTACCGTTAGAACCATCTTTACCTGGTTTACCTTCGGCACCTTTTTCGCCTTTTTCACCGACAGTCACTACAGCATCTTTACCGTCTTGACCATTGGCACCTGGTTCACCTTTTTACAGTTACTGTATTGGTTGTTACAGATTTAGAAGTTAAATCTTTTGTTCAATTTCACAGTGACTGTTGTATTTCTAGATATTTGGATCTTGTTCGATAGATGTTAATACGTACCATCATAGTTTTTATCTGCATCCGTAGCATCAGCAGGAACATCCGCAGTACCTTGGATTTTTCACTGTAGAGCCAAGTTTATTTGTTTTAGCTCCACCAGTATTAGCATCAAATAGTAAACCTTTATCTACTAATCCTGTCGTAGCGGGATTTCAATTGATCTTCCGTTGCTGCACGACCAGAGACATAGGTTGGGTTGTCCACATTCCAAGCTGTGTTACCAAGACCAGTTACATAGTTACCAGTTTCAGCTACACCACCTGTTGTAGGAGCCGTACCATCGACACTCTGGAGTTACAGATTGTTTTACCTACAGTCACGCCACCTGCTTGTACTGTGCCCGTTTTACCATTGATTGTGACAGGAATATCTGTACCATTAACACCGTTGTTGCCACTACTAGTAGTCACTCCATCTGTACCGAACTCAATTTTGCCATTACCTACTGCATTAGTAATGCTGCTGATATTACAGTTTTTGTTCATTTTTACAGTCAATGTCGTTTTGCCATCAGCTGCGACTAAGATGTTACCACTTGCGAGATTCAAATCCATCTACTTGATGCTTTTGCAACACCTTCGCCAACGATGTTCACTAATGTGTTCAATCGATGTTTATTCACTGTATCAGGTTATTACCAGTGAAACGTAAACCGTCATCCATTGTGGCTACTTGGTGTTCTTTACCGCCTTCTGTGTATACGATACGAGTGATACCGTCTTTGCCGTCAACACCTTTTTCGCCACGAACGCCTGGAACGCCATCAGCTCCATCCGCACCGTTATAGCCATCTTTCATGCCAATGTTGATGGATTTGCCTGGTGCACCATCTGCTCCCTTAGGACCAGTTAAGCCGATTGTACCGTCTTTACCATTGATTACAACTGCAGAGCCATCTTTGCCATTCACACCGATAGTACCAGTTAGAAACCATCTTTACCTGGTTCACCTTTTTCACTCAACAGTCACTACAGCATCTTTTGCCATCTTGACCATTAGCACCTGGTTCACCTTTTTACAGTTACTGTATTCGTTGTTACAGATTTAGATGTTAAATCTTTATTCAACTTCACAGTTACAGTTGTATTACCATCAGTACCTTTTTCAACAGTTGTCACTACGTTGTTGCCATCGTAGTTATCATCTGCCGTTACATTAGCTGTACCCACAATGTTTACAGTGAGACCTAACGCATTTTTCAACAACCTTATTACCGCCCGCTGGCAGGAAGGTTCGCTCCAAAAAGATAACTTGCCAGTGCCCAATTGACCTTGAATTAGTTTCAATTGTTCTTCTGTTGCTGCACGTCCTTTGGTACCGAAGTCAGCTGCATCTAATGTTTTGTTCGTTAAACCTGCGATCTCTCCGATAGAGACCATCAACAACCACAGGATTGCCGCCAGTTCCGACAGTCACTTTTACCAGCTTTGCCGTCGATGCTTACTGTTTTATCGCCAGCCGTTGCACCACTACTGAAGGTTGTGACCCCATCGCCTTTGAACTCAACTTTGCCATTGCCTGTTGCATTCGTAATCGAGTTGATACTTGTTAACTCGCTAGCTAATTGAGACTTTAGCTTACCACCATCTGCGTGACGCCGATATTGTTGTCAGTCAATTTAGCTTTATCTGCGACCAACGATTTCTAAACGCTCGTTTAGTTTTTTGTTGATCACATTCGATTCAGCTTTAGTTGCAGTCGCTGCTTCGTAGTTATCGCCGCTGTATTTTTGACCATCATCCATTGTAGCTACTTCATGTTTCACTGTGATTTCTTTACCAGCATTGTTAGGGTCTGTATGTTTCGTTTCATATACGATACAGAGTCATACCGTCTTTGCCATTAGCGCCATCTGTGCCATCTAAACCAACTGCACCTTTGTCGCCTTTTCATAGTAAGACCGTTAGCACCATCTTTTGCCATTCATTCCGATAGAGCCATCTTTACCGTTGATTACAACAGCAGAGCCATCTTTACCGTTCACACCGATAGTACCATTAGAGCCATCTTTACCTGGTTCACCTTTTTCACCTACAGTCACTACCGCATCTTTACCGTTTTGACCGTCTTTGCCAGGTTCACCTTTTTACAGTTACTGTGTTTGGTTGTTAAGGATTTTAGATGTTAAATCTTTGTTCCAACTTCACAGTTACTGTTGTGTCATCGATTAGCATCTTGTCCAACTGTTGTGATGACGTTATTACCATCGTATTGTTTATCTGCTTCTGTAGCATTCGTTACGTCTGCAGTACCCACAATCTTCACTGTAGAGCCAAGTTTGTTTGTAACAACATTATTTCCACCAGTTTCGGCGGGAAGGTTAGCACCGTATTTCATACCTTTATCTGTCGCATCAGTCACTGCTTTAGCAATACTTGCGTCAGATGCTTGTTTAAGGTCAGATACGTTAACAGCAGATTTACCTGTTACAGGGTCTTTTGCCGCAGCTCTAATTTTTCAAGATACGTTGCATCTGTTTTAGGCTGTCCATCTGCATTATTAACAACTGTCGTATCAATTTGCAGAACCTACATTGTCTACACGTTGTGGAGCTTGTGTATTCACTTTCGTATGTACATCGCCTTCATCTTAGTGCCATCCGCATTTTGAAAGTACCATCTGGTTGTTTGAATACTTGAGTTACCAGCATTATCTACGTAAATCAAGGCTTGGTCTTGTGCCACTTGTTCTCGTATTCAAAGATACCGTTACATCATCGCCATTAGCAGCTGTACTGATATAATGTGTCACCTTTGATATTGAACTACGTTACCATCTTTCAATGATTTAGCCGTTGTTGTACCAGTAGCCGTATCATCACCAAGAGCTATAGTGTTACCTACTTGACCTTTCACTGTATCTAAGTCAGATTTTTAGCTACATCTGTGATTGTCACAGTTTTCGCGTTCGTTGCATCTGTAGGATCTTCTACTGTTAAGTTAATATCCCCATCAGCAGTCGGTTTATATTTTACCGTCAGTTCCAGCTTCCTTATTAGCCACTAAACGATAGTCACTGCCAGATTTAGCTGCAATAGCTTCGGAGATTTTTTCAATTGATCTTCCGTTGCTGCACGGCCAGATACATAGCTAGGAGTTGCCACATTTCCAGTCTTTGTTATCTAAACCAGTAATGAAGTTGCCTTCTGTCGGTATTCCACCAGTTGCAGGCGCTACACCATTCTCACCAGGTGTTACAGATTGTTTTACCAACTGTAATATCGTTAGCTTTCACAGTTCCTGCTTTACCGTCAAGGCCTACAGTTCCTGCTGTAACTTTTCCATCTTTACCATTGATAACAACAGGTGTATCTGTACCGTCAGTGCCGTTGTTGCCACTACTGAAAGTAGTTACGCCATTGTCTTTGAACTCAACTTTGCCATTACCTGCTGCATTAGTAATACTGCTGATATTAGCAAGGTTTTTGTTCATTTTTACAGTCAATGTTGTTGTGCCATTAGCTGCGACTAAGATGTTGCCAGTAGCAGACTCAAATGTGTTCGCTGCTTCCTTCGTTACGCCTTCACCAACGATGTTCACCAATGTGTTCAAGCGATGTTTGTTCACAGTGTCAGAGTTATTACCAGTAAATTGTAAGCCGTCGTCCATAGTAGCTACTTGGCGTTCTTTACCACCTTCTGTGTATACGATACGAGTGATGCCGTCTTTACCGTCAACACCTTTCTCGCCACGAACGCCTGGAACACCATCAGCTCCATCCTCACCATTATAGCCATCTTTCATACCAATAGTAAGGGATTTGCCTGGTTGTCCATCTGCCCCTTTCGGTCCAGTTAAGCCGATTGTACCGTCTTTACCATTGATGACAACAGATTTACCGTCTTCACCTTTGGCTCCGATTTTACCATCTTTACCATTGATGACAACGCTGTTGCCTTTTTCACCTTTAGGACCAGTCAAACCGATAGAGCCGTCTTTACCGTTGATTACAACAGCAGAGCCGTCTTTACCATTGACACCGATAGTACCGTTAGAACCATCTTTACCTGGTTCACCTTTTTCACCAACAACCACTACAGCATCTTTGCCCGGTTGGCCGTCTTTACCTGGTTCGCCTTTCACAGTTACTGTATTCGTTGTTAAGGATTTAGATGTTAAATCTTTGTTCAACTTCACAGTTACCGTTGTGTCGCCATTAGCGTCTTGTCCAACTGTTGTGATGACATTATTACCATCGTATTGTTTATCTGCTTCTGTAGCATTCGTTACGTCTGCAAGTACCCACAATCTTCACTGTAGAGCCAAGTTTGTTTGTAACAACATTATTTCCACCAGTTTCGGCAGGAAGGTTAGCACCGTATTTCATACCTTTATCTGTCGCATCAGTCACTGCTTTTAGCAATACTTGCGTCAGATGCTTGTTTTAAGGTCAGATACGTTAACCGCAGATTTACCTGTTACAGGGTCTTTCGCTGCAACTTCTAATTTTTCTAAATACGTTGCTCCTGGTTTTTCTTGACCTGCATCAGTAGTTACTTTTGCTCCGTCAATCGCAGAACCTACGTTATCTACACGTTGTGGAGCTTGTGTATTCACTTTCGTGTGTACATCGCCTTCATACTTAGTGCCATCCGCATTTTTGAAAGTACCATCTGGTTGTTTGAATACTTGGTTGCCATTGTTATCTACGAAGATTAAGGCTTGTGCTTCTCCCATTTTTCGCATTGACTTTCACATCGTATGCATGGGTATTTCCACCTACAGTATCAACAGTAACAGTATCGTCAGAAGATGTAACGGTTGTAATAGTATCGTTATCAGTGCCTTTTTTCAGCTCAATTGTAATCACACCATTTTCTTGCGTTACTTTTTACAGCACCGCTACCTTGAAGGGTGATACGTTTGTTTTCGCCTGCCACATTCGTAGCTTGTGGAGCTACTTTGTCTGTAGATGTACCATTATTAACAGCTAAATCCCACAATGCAGTTTTTATCTGCTTTTGTTGTTTACTTCGTCGTTAACTGCTTTCAACTGATCTTCTGTGGCTGCACGACCTGGAGTTTGCTACTGGGTTTGTTACATTCCATGTTGTGTTTTGTAAGCCATCGATATAGCCTCCTTTGCCATCGATAGATACTGGATGATCTCCATCTACTTTTCACAACACCATTGTTATCGAATATCACTTTGCCAGAGCCAGCTTCATTCGTAATGGTTGTAATGTTACCCTAAGTTACCTGCTACATTAACTTTGTATGGCTCAGCTTCTGTGCCTTTGCCTCCTACAGTTGTATTTGTACCAGCTGCTAATTTTGTTTTAGCCACAGATACTTTGTAGATTGTTTTTACCCTCTGTATTAGTATCTTTATCTACAGTAACATTATCTGCATTGTCTCCAGCTTTCACTTCCACTGCATCTTTAGCAATATTAGCTACTGCTTTTTAGATACGCCAACACCATAACGAGCATTCGCTGTTTTTATCTACAGTATTATCCATCATAGTTACAGTTGCGATATTTTTCATCACCAGTTTCTGCATCTGCTTTAGTAACAGATTCTACTTGTTTGTCTGCATTAATGATATATGTTTTTGACCTGTCTTAGGATCTTCCTTCGTTGTGCCAAGCGTAATACCTGTACCAGCTTCTATAACAGTTCCTAAGCCAGTGATAACTTTTTACCTGCATCTGTAATGTTAGACAAATCATTTTTAGCTACACCAGAGATAACTGCTTTTGTATTAGTTACTGTATCACCATTACCATTTACGTAGGTTAATGTCACATCACCATTAGCATCTACAGTATATTTAGCCGTATCTGTTGTCGGTTTAATATGTAGTTCTTTTAGCTGCTACAGCATTCAACTGAGATACGTTAACTGCATCTGTACCATCCATACCTTCTCCCACGTTAGTGATTTTTCGCACCACCCACGGAGATTGTGCCAGGAGTTGTTCCTTCACCATTATTAATCGTTAACGTTGTATTACCGTTGGAAATTGTTAATGGGCTCGTACCTTTACCTGCAATGGAATTGATACCAGTTAAAGATTCTGCTAAACCAATTTCTAATACCCCACCAGTATTTGTAGTACGAATATTATTAGCTGCGGTATTACCTGTAAGATTTCCTTCACCTTTAACTTCTAAGGTTTGGCCTAACTCTTTTGCTAATCGCATCTCCTGTATTACCTTGGAATTTCATACCCTTCGTTGTAGCATCTTTTACTGCTTTTGCAATGCTTGCATCAGACGCATTTTTAAGGTCAGATACGTTAACAGCAGATGTTCCTGTTACAGGATCTTTCGCTGCAGTTTCTAATTTTTCAAGATACGTTGCATCTGTTTTAGGCTGTCCATCTGCATTATTAACAACTGTCGTATCAATAGCAGAACCTACGTTATCTACACGTTGTGGAGCTTGTGTATTCACTTTCGTGTGTACATCGCCTGCGTAAGTATTACCATTAGCATATTTGAATGTACCATCTGGTTGTTTGAATACTTGGTTGCCATTGTTATCTACGAAGATTAAGGCTTGTGCTTCTCCCAATTTTTTCGCATTGACTTTCACATCGTATGCATGGGTATTTCCACCTACAGTATCAACAGTAACAGTATCGTCAGAAGATGTAACGGTTGTAATAGTATCGTTATCAGTGCCTTTTTCAGCTCAATTGTAATCACACCATTTTCTTGCGTTACTTTTACAGCACCGCTACCTTGAAGGGTGATACGTTTGTTTTCGCCTGCCACATTCGTAGCTTGTGGAGCTACTTTGTCTGTAGATGTACCGTTATTAACAGCCAAGTCCCACAATGCAGTTTTTATCTGCTTTTGTTATTCACTTCATCGTTAACTGCTTTTAACTGATCTTCTGTAGCTGCACGGCCTGGAGTTGCTACTGGGTTTGTTACATTCCACGTTGTGTTTTGTAAGCCATCGATATAGCCTCCTTTGCCATCGATAGATACTGGATGATCTCCATCTACTTTGACAACACCATTGTTATCGAATGTCACTTTGCCAGAGCCAGCTTCATTCGTAATGGATGTAATGTTACCTAAGTTGCCTGCTACATTAACTTTGTATGGTTTCAGCTTCTGTGCCTTTACCTCCTACAGTTGTATTTGTACCAGCTGCTAATTTAGTTTTAGCTACGGATACTTTGTAGATTGTTTTACCCTCTGTATTAGTATCTTTATCTACAGTAACATTATCTGCATTGTCTCCAGCTTTCACTTCCACTGCATCTTTAGCAATATTAGCTACTGCTTTTTTAGATACGCCAACACCATAACGAGCATTCGCTGCTTTATCTACAGTATTATCCATCATAGTTACAGTTGCGATATTTTTCATCACCAGTTTCTGCATCTGCTTTAGTAACAGATTCTACTTGTTTGTCTGCATTAATGATATATGTTTTTTTGACCTGTCTTAGGATCTTCCTTCGTTGTGCCAAGCGTAATACCTGTACCAGCTTCTATAACAGTTCCTAAGCCAGTGATAACTTTTTTACCTGCATCTGTAATGTTAGACAAATCATTTTTAGCTACACCAGAGATAACTGCTTTTGTATTAGTTACTGTATCACCATTACCATTTACGTATGTTAATGTCACATCACCATTAGTATCAACAGTGTATTTTTCTGTATCTGTTGTTGGTTTGATGTGAAGTTCATTACCTGCTGCATCTTTTACTGCTTTTTGCAATGCTTGCATCAGAGGCTTGTTTAAGGTCAGATACGTTAACAGCAGATGTTCCTGTTACAGGGTCTTTTGCTGCAACTTCTAGTTTTTTCTAAATACGTTGCACCTGGTTTTTCTTGACCTGCATCAGTAGTTACTTTTTGCTCCGTCGATCGCAGAACCTACGTTATCTACACGTTGAGGTGCTTGTGTATTCACTTTCGTGTGTACATCGCCTGCGTAAGCATCACCATTCGCATATTTGAACGTACCATCTGGTTGTTTGAATACTTGTGTACCATTGTTATCTGCGAAGATTAAGGCTTGTGCTTCTCCCAGTTTTTGAGCATTTACCTTTACATCGTAAGCGTGTGCATCTGTAGCAGATGGTGTCACTGTAATTGTGCCATCTTCATTGGATACAGTTGTAATGGTATCGTTATCCACGCCTTTTTCAGCGCCGATTTTGATCGCACCATTTTTCTTGGGTAACAGTAACACCATCTTTACCTTCGATTGCAATTCGTTTTGTTAGCCGTTGCATTCTCACCCAGGTTGTGGAGTTACATTCGTAATAGTAGTACCAGATTTAACAGCCAAATCCCATTGATTTGCTTTCACTTCATCTAATACTTGTTTAGATGCCACATCTTTGATGGTAATCGTTTCAGGAGTACTATTAGGTTGTTTTAGTATCCTTAACTTTTTAAAGCAATCGTTCCATCATTTGGCTTATATGCACCATCAGTACCTGCATCCCGGATTCGCAATCAAGCGGAAATCTGTTTTAGATGCTGCATCAGCAATATCTTTTACCGCTTTTTAATTGTTCTTCCGTAGCTGCACGATTAGAGGCCAAAACCTGCTACATCTAACGTTGTATTTTTGTAAACCAGTAATTTGACCTTGTTTACCGTCAATGGATACTGCTTTATCGCCATCTGCTTTGACAATGCCATTGTTATCGAATGTTACTTTGCCAGTGCCATCTGTGTTAGTAATAGATGTGATATTACCTAAGTCACCTTTTTACATTTACTTTGTATGGTTCAGCTTCTGTGCCTTTACCTCCTACAGTTGTATTGGTACCATCCACTAATTTAGTTTTTAGCAGCAGAAATAGTATATGTAGTTTGCCCTGTTGTAGGATACGTAGTTGGTGTTCCAACAGAAATACCTTCGCCAGCTTCAATTTTTGTACCTAAGCCAGTAATTACTTTTTACCTGCATCGGTAATGTTGGATAAATCATTTTTCGCAACACCTTTAATTGTTGCTTTTACGGTCTGCAACAGTATTACCATTACCATCTACGTATGTTAATTCAACCTTACCTTCAGTGCCAGTTACTTCATACTCTTTATTTTCAATAGAAATATCTTTGCCTTTTAGCAATATTCTCTACTGCCTTTTTTTAGATACAGCTACGCCATATTTTGTATTCGCTGCATCTTGATCACTCAGTCACTAAACTTACTTCTGCAATGTTTTCGTCAGTAGCATCTGCTAACGTTGCTTTTTACAACAGATTCTACTTGTTTGTCTGCAGAAATAGTATATGTTTTCTTGCCAGTAGTAGCATCTACGGTAGGATTTCCTACTGTAATACGTTCACCTGCTGTAATTTCTGTACCTAAACCAGTGATAACTTTTTACCTGCATCTGCAATGTTAGACAAATCATTTTTAGCTACACCAGAGATAACTGCTTTTGTATTAGTTACTGTATCACCATTACCATTTACGTAGGTTAATGTCACATCACCATTAGCATCTACAGTATATTTAGCCCTATCTGTTGTCGGTTTAATATGTAGTTCTTTAGCTGCTACAGCATTCAACTGAGATACGTTAACTGCATCTGTACCATCCGTACCTTCTCCCACGTTAGTGATTTTTCGCACCACCCACGGAGATTGTGCCAGGAGTTGTTCCTTCACCATTATTAATCGTTAACGTTGTATTACCGTTGGAAATTGTTAATGGGCTCGTACCTTTACCTGCAATGGAATTGATACCTGTTAAAGATTCTGCTAAACCAATTTCTAATACCCCCACCAGTATTTGTAGTACGAATATTATTAGCTGCGGTATTACCTGTAAGATTTCCTTCACCTTTAACTTCTAAGATTTGGCCTAACTCTTTGCTAATCGCATCTCCTGTATTACCTTGGAATTTCATACCCTTCGTTGTAGCATCTTTTACTGCTTTTTGCAATGCTTGCATCAGACGCATTTTTAAGGTCAGATACGTTAACAGCAGATGTTCCTGTTACAGGGTCTTTTTGCTGCTAGTTTCTAATTTTTCAAGATACGTTGCATCTGTTTTAGGCTGTCCATCTGCATTATTAACAACTGTCGTATCAATTGCAGAACCTACGTTATCTACACGTTGTGGAGCTTGTGTATTCACTTTCGTGTGTACATCGCCTGCGTAAGTATTACCATTAGCATATTTGAATGTACCATCTGGTTGTTTGAATACTTGTGTACCATTGTTATCTACGAAGATTAAAGGCTATGCTTCTCCCAACTTTTTTCGCATTGACTTTCACATCGTATGCATGGGTATTTCCACCTACAGTATCAACAGTAACTGTATCGTCAGAAGATGTAACAGTTGTTATTGTATCGTTGTCTACGCCTTTTTTCAGCACCGATTGTGATCACACCATTTTCTTGCTTAACAGTAACGCCGGATTCACCTTTTTAATACGATACGTTTGTTGTCTTCTCCAGCTACTGCTTTTAGGGACTTACCTTCGTACCGTTAGTATCTGTACCAGATGCAACCGCCAAATCCCATTGATTTGCTTTCACTTCATCTAATACTTGTTTAGATGCCACATCTTTGATCGTAATCGTTTCAGGAGTACTATTAGGTTGTTTAGTATCCTTAACTTTTAAAAGCAATCGTTCCATCATTTTGGCTTATACGCACCATCAGTACCTGCATCCGGATTCGCAATCAAGCGGAAATCTGTTTTAGATGCTGCATCAGCAATGTCTTTTACCGCTTTTAATTGTTCTTCCGTAGCTGCACGATTAGAGGAGCCAAAACCTGCTACATCTAATGTTGTATTTTGTAAACCAGTAATTTGACCTTGTTTGCCATCGATAGATACTGGATGATTTCCATCTACTTTCACACACCATTATTATCGAATGTCACTTTTGCCTGATCCAGCTTCATTCGTAATGGATGTAATGTTACCTAAGTTGCCTGCTACATTAACTTTATATGGCTCAGCTTCTGTGCCTTTGCCTCCTACAGTTGTATTTGTACCATCCACTAATTTAGTTTTTAGCAGCAGAAATAGTATATGTAGTTTGTCCTGTTGTAGGATCCAGTAGTTGGTGTTCCAACAGAAATACCTTCGCCAGCTTCAATTTTTTTGTACCTAAGCCAGTAATTACTTTTTTTACCTGCATCGGTAATGTTGGATAAATCATTTTTCGCAACACCTTTTAATTGTTGCTTTACGGTCTGCAACAGTATTACCATTACCATCTACGTATGTTAATTCAACCTTACCTTCAGTGCCAGTTACTTCATACTCTTTATTTGCGATAGAAATATCTTTGCCTTTAGCAATATTCTCTACTGCTTTTTTAGATACGGCTACACCATATTTTGTATTCGCAGCATCTTGCGCTCCAGACACGAGACTTACTTCGGCAATGTTTTCATCAGTTGCGTCAGTTAATGTTGCTTTCACAACAGATTCTACTTGGTCTTTCGCCACAACCTCATAAGTCTTTTTTTACCTGTTGTCGTATCTGTTGTTGGATTTACAGTAATGTTTTTTTACCAGCTGTGACTTCCGTAAGATCAGTGATAACTTTTTTTACCAGCACCTGTGATATTAGACAAGTCTTCTTTTGCTAATCCTGTAGCACTTACTTTTACAGATCCATTAGCTTCGTTCGTAATGTTGATATTATCGCCATTCACAAGGTTAACTTTTTTATCAGTTGGTTCTACCACTGTACCATTCACAGCTAATTTCCATTCATCAGCTTTTTTCGCCAATCCAGCATCATTGAATGTAAGTGTTACATTAGATCCACTAGCGGTAGTTGTGATGTAGTTAGTGTCGCCTTTGATATCAAACTTAACATCGTTAGCTAATGTTTGTTTATCCGTAGCAGAGTTATTATCCCCACCTAATGTGATACCTCGACCTACTAATGCATCCAACGCCTTTTTAGATGCAACGTCTTTCAAAGTAACAGTATCCTTTAACGTACCATTTGCATCTTGTACCGTTAGATTAATCTCACCAGCATTATCCACCGTATATGCATGATCATCAGTATCTGGATTTGGAACTAATCGATAATCCGTACTAGATTTTTTATTCAACTCTGTAGTAAGCGCTTTCAACTCGATCTTCTGTTGCAGCACGGCCACTTACGTATACCGGATTTGTGACATCCCAAGTTGTATTTTTGCAAGCCCGTAACATGACCAGCACTACCGTCAATGGTAACAGGTTTTCCATCATTGCCAACAATAATTTTACCTTCTTTACCATTAATAGTTACCGTTTTATCTCCAGTCGTTCCGCTACTGAAAGTAGATACACCATTCGGATCAAAGGATACTTTTTCCAGAACCAGCTTCGTTCGTGATGGATTTGATATTACCCAAGTCACGTTTCAATTTGATGTTAACTGTGGTATTACCCTCATCTTGTTGTACCGTCGTTAATACGTTGCCTCCATCAAAGTTAGTAGCCTCTGTTTCTGTAGCACCACCTTTGATAGCCACAGTACTACCTAATTTATTTGTAACAGGGTTAGCACCGCCAGCGGCTTCGGAGATATTAGCTCCGTATTTCATACCCGCATCTACTACAGATTTAAGATCACTTACATTTACCGCAGCGTTAGGGTTATTAGTTGGTTTTGCAGCCGCTTCCAAACGCTCTAAGAATGTTGGGGATAGATTATCCGGTCCCACTCCTTGCGTTTGAATCGCAGATTTTTACATTATTAAGCACCGTTGGTGATGTAGTGCTTTCTCCATTCGCATTCACTAGACGAGATTGTACATTATTCGCTAGTACAGCACGTTCACCTGCCACAGGTTCTTTCGTTTTATAGAATTTGCCATCAGCACGTTTATACAAACGGTTACCTTGTGCATCGGTGTACACAACAATACTATTTGGGTTTTCCCCTTCAATAGTAATCGTATTGCCATCTGCAGTAACCGTAACATTGCCTTTACCTTTCAAGTTGATGCGCTTGTTGTCACCTTCCACGGCTTGAGGGGTTACTTTTTGTTGATGTACCATCTGTCGCCACAACGCCTAAGTCCCATAATGCAGTTTTATCTGCTTTATTGTTCACAGCATCGCTAACATGTTTCAACTGATCTTCCGTAGCTGCACGGCCAGATACTGGTGTTGTCGTTCCAACAGTCCACTCTTTATTTTTGTAAACCAGTGACATGACCGGCACTACCATCAATGGTAACAGGGTTTCCGCCATTGCCTACAACAACTTTACCTTCTTTACCATTGATAGTTACCGTTTTATCTCCAGTCGTTCCGCTACTGAAAGTAGATACACCATTCGGATCGAAGGACACTTTTCCAGAACCAGCTTCGTTCGTGATAGAAGTAATTTTATTTAAATCGCCTTTTTACATTGACTGTATATGGATTAGCTGTTGTGCCTGCGCCCGTTACAGTTGTATTTGTACCATCGCCTAACTTCGTTTTTATCTACGGCCACTTTGTAAACAGTTTTACCAGCTGCAGTTTTATCTGGTGTCACTGTTACATTATCTGAACCATCTACAGCTTTCACTTCTACCGCATTTTTGTGCGATTTCAGCTACTTTCTTCTTAGATACGCCTACACCATAACGAGCATTCGCGGATTTATCTGTTCCAGTAACCATGGAAACTGTGGCAATATTTTCATCACCAGTAGCTGCTGCTGCTGTGGTAACAGATTCCACTTGATGCTGTTGCAGCTATAGCATAGGATTTTTGACCTGTTGTAGTATCCGTTGTTGTAGTTACAGTAATATTCTTGCCAGCTGTAACTTTCGTGCCTAGACCGGTAATTACTTTCTTACCTTCATTCGTGATATTGGACAAGTCTTGTTTTGCTAATCCTGTTGCACTCACTTTTACAGAGCCATTAGCTTCTTTTTGTAATAGCAATATTATCGCCATTTACAAGATTTACTTTTTATCAGTCGGATTTACCACTGTACCATTGACAGCTAAATTCCAAAGATCGATTTTGTAGCTACCCCTTTGATAGTCGCTGTTGTATTCGATACAACGCTTCCATTACCGTCAGAATAGGATAAAGTAACATCGCCTTGTGCATTAGGAGTGTACTCTCGTGGCGTAATGTGTAATTCTTTATTTTTAAATCTGCTGCAGTACTGTTCAAATCTTTTTACATTAACAGCCGCATTCGGATTATTCGTAGCTGCCACACTTAAGCGTTCTGTAAATGTTGGAGCTGTATTATTACCAGTCACACCTTGTTTCTCGATAACAGATTTAACATTATTGAATACAGTCGCATCTGTTGTTGCTGTTTTACCCGCTCCAGGGGCTGTGTTTACTATACGGGCTTGCACATCTGTTACCGGTTTTGTACCAGCTGGTGGATTTTCTGTTGTATAGTACTTGCCATCTGTATGTTTATACACACGATTACCTGCTGCATCTGTGTACACGACTGGCATAGCATCTAAAATTTTGCTACCACTAATCGTTACTGTGCTACCATTAGCCGTTACAGAAATACCTCCATCTCCTACTAGGTCAATACGTTTATTCGCATCATTACTAGGGTGCCACTCGATTGATATTACCATTAGCATCCTTAGCCCCTAAATTCCAAGTGATTGCATCCAATTGGGATTTATTCACGGCATCATTAGGGTTTTTGCCCTGCTTGAAGGTTTGTAATTGGCTTACTATTCATATTAATGCCATTGTAGGAAATGGATGGACCTGCGTCTGTTGTGGCCGTTTCACCATTATATTTATACGTATTGAAACTACGAGATTGTAAATCCGCTTTCATGCCAATATATACTTTATTCCCAGCGGCATAGGTTCCGATATTTTTGGTTTCCATACGATCTGCACCGGAACCCCATTTTTCATTGGCCTTACTACCTGTCACTTCCACTTGTGGTGCCGCTTTGCTAGGTGTTACTACACCATCGTTATCACCTTTGAAAGTAGTTATAAACACACTATTTAGCGTATTTTTTGCGGACTGCGTCAAATCCATAGTAATTGTATTATTATTCGCAGTAGATGTTAAATATGTACCATCACCTACTACATTTAACGTTTGGTCATGCAAACGCACATCAGCACCTGCTGTTGCTGTGGTGTTACCGGCAATTTGCAAGTTCACTGCTTTCAGTTGAGCTACGTTTACCGCATCTGTATCATTTGAACCTGCTGCTAAATTTGTAATTTGTCGCTCTTTACCACTAGCACCGATAGAAACAGATCCCCAAGCCAGACAAAGAGGCTGCCGCACCAGATACAGCAGTCGTATGATTATTACACGGCCTGCAGCTGGGTCCCATCCTTTTGTGCCTGCTGCTGCTCCTGCTACAGATTCAGAACCAAGTGCTACGGAACCCGCTACAGATGCACTCGCACCAGAGCCTAATGCAAGACCATTCACGGCAGATACAGTAGCACCTTTACCAAAGGAAGCACCACCTGTTGCACTTTTTTTGAACTGTAGCGTCTGCACCAACTGCTGTAGAATGTTGAGCATAGGCTTGTGCATATCCACCAAGAGCCGTTGTATTTTTGATGTTTTGCCTTAGCACCTTGACCAACAGCCACGGCTTGCCAGTTATTAATATTAGGTGCATCTAACTCAGTGCTAGCTTGATAACCGATAGCAATACTATTGCCACCTTGGGCCTTCGCTTCTCTACCTAAGGCAACGCTGTTGGAGCTTGAAACTTGAGCGCTTTTTACCAATGGCAACACCACTATCAGCTTGCGCCTTCGCTTCTGTACCAATAGCAATAACTTCTTTTTCTAGAGCTTTCGCATAACGACCCATGGCAATACTATTGGTACCAGCACGTTTATTCTCAGCTACTTCTACCAGAGCATTAGAACCGATAGCAATTGAGTTTTTCTCCATTAGTTTTTTGCCACAGAACCGATGGATACACCATCTCCAGCTTTTTGTCACTGAATTGTAGCCGATGGCAATATCTTGATCTCGTCTCGCTTGTGAAGAATCACCGATGGCAACTGTACGGGTTCCTGTCCATGTACCATCTGGAACATCTTTACCATCATCGTCTATAGTTAGACCAATTTTTGCAGCTTTACCGATAGCAATACCACTTGCGGCATTAGCATAGGCTGTACGTCCAAACGCAATCGACTCAGTTTTTTTCTCGCATCAGCGTTAGCACCTAATGCTAACGCTCCTTCTGCTCTTGCATTAGATAGTGGACCTAGTGACATGGCATCTTTACCAACAGCCTCTGCACTTAGTCCCAGAGCCATAGAGTTCTGTCCACGAGCTTTTTGCAACTGAACCTATTGCAATAGATTGCTGTCCACCAGCATATACTGTCGTACCTAGACCGATAGAGTATTGACCATATGCACCAGAACCTGTGCCGATAGCAATTGCTGATTGTGCACTCTTGTCAGCTTTAGCATATTTGCCTAAAAGCCATATTATTAGAACCTAAAGCTTGATCATTAAGATAGTTTTGAGTTACGCGCTTCTAATGTATTCCCTGTCGCATCCCATCCTATCGTTGAGGTTGTTCGTTCATCCGCTTTTTCTGCATTATTGACAGACAAGAAAATGAGGGTCTGTTTCACGCCATGCACGTAATTGAGCTACTGTTACTACATCTGTATCTAATGCACCTGGTGCTACGTTGGTGATACGGCGTAAGGCACGAATCTTTTTATCAGCGCCATTATCATCTTGAATCGTAACTTCTCCGCCACCCTACAGAAACAACGCCTAAATTTAATTTATCCAGCTTTTTGAAGTTCTTTACCCACTTCTGTGCCACGTGGTAAGAAAGATGGCACATTAGCACCTTCTTGTTCTTCAGATATAGGTTGCCCATTAGCACCATATTCATAAATCGTTGTCGGATCATGTGGTTTGCATATGGATTGGCGCCCTCTTTTTAATTTAGGAGCCTTTCCTCGATAGTAATCTGTAGATCCTGTACCCTAATACGATAGAATTTTTCTTTATTTGCGGAAGCACTTTTTACCAATGACAATACTTTGATTCCGATTTGCCTGCGTACCATTACCAATAGCAATTGTGTCCACAGCTCTAGCCACTGCATCTGTCCCTAATGCTAAACTATCTCTACCTATAGAATTAGATCTAGTACCAATAGAAATAGATCTCATAGCGCCTTGATCAACAGTTGCAGTTTCCCCAATTGCTATAGCATTGACATCCATAACCTTACTGGATGCACCAATAGCCACACTATTTTTTTAGACCCTTGGTTAATATAAGCTGCATTACCTAACCCAACACTATTTTTCAGATAATACATTAGTAGAGGTACCGATTGCAATAGAATCCCCCATTCCATCTAAAAACATTAGAGCTAGAACCCAAAAGCAATACTATTTTTTGCACCAGCACCTACATTAGCATTATTCCCTAAAGAGAGTGCGTTATTTGCATCCTTACCGATCTTGACAATGTACCAATAGCCGTACCATTTTCAGCAAATACTTTAGCAGCAAAGCCAATACCAACAGAGCTATCGCCCAATACTTGTACACGGTTACCGATAGCAACATCACCCGCACCATAAGAAGCGGGATCGAACCCCCATTGAAACAGAATTATCTTTATACGATTGGGCTCCTACACCAATAGCAATGGATTGATTAGCTCCTTCACTAACTGTGCTGCTGCGCCTAAGGCAATACTTGCATCACCCTAATGCAGCGGTTCCAACACCTTGAGCAATACTAGCATTTCCATTTGCAATTGTATTATTACCAATAGCAATCGCATTTGACCCTTTTCGGAGTTACTGTTGTACCAACAGTAGAAGTAACTTTCTTTCTGAATTCCTCATTGTTAAAATTATCATTCAAGAATTTTTGAAATCCCACCAGGAGTTTCTAGTGCTGTTTTTCAAAGACCCATTATCTGTATTATTAATTATATTTTGATAATCTTGCTGTCCTTCTAAGTCGTCCTTTGCCAATGTATAATTGTTATTTGCAATAGTGTAAGCTTGCTCTAATTGCTGAATTTTTTGCGTGGAGCTAAGAGGATTACTACGAGCAGCATCCAAAGCTTTTTTCGCACTATCTCGACTAAGCATAGCCGTTTTATAAGCTTCTAACTTATCAAATGTATCAGCAGATAAACGTGAGCTAGTACCTGCAATAGCATCCACTAATACACTACTTCCCGTTGTAGTTGCATTGGCAAAGGTATTAAAACCAATTGCAAGAGATGCCTTACCACCTGCATTAGTATCATAACCAACTGCATTCGAACCTTGTCCAAGAGCTGCCGAATTACTACCCAAAGCTAAGGAATAATCAGATTTAGAGCGTGCATCATGACCTACTGCTACAGATTCAGTTGCAGTGGATTCAGAGTTAAGACCAAATGCCATCGCATCTTCTCCAGTCGCTCTTGCTCTTTCACCTAATGCCAAGGTCCCTACCCCATCGGCTCTAGCATTACCACCTAAGGCAATTGCACCTGCGCCTTGTAAATATACATCTTCACCGCCAGCAATGTTACTACCTTGGTAGGTCACATATCCTTGGTTAACAGTTAATCCTGTTGCAGTTTGAGTGCTACCCGTAGCCAATGGTGCATGATATAACAAGGCATACAAATCTCTAAATGTAATATTAGAATCTTTCACTTTAGAGTTAAGAATACTTTTCATTTTTTGCGCGCTTGTAGTACCACTATAACTACCAAGTACCCCATATTCTGAAATGCCTGCCACAACAAATTAGTAGGCACAATCGCATGCACCGTGCTAGGCACACTCACCCCAATGCCCCCTGTAATCAAGAAAGCGATAACCGCTCCTTTTGTATACTGACCTTTGTCTTTTTAATGCTCGTTTCAGAAAGCGTTCACATTCTAAAAATATTTGGCTCGATTTCATACAACCTCCATGTACATAACTATTCTTCAACTCCAACACTTGTGTTCACAATACTGCAAACTTATTCGATTAGAGAATCATACTCTTTTCTTCATCTATGCTACCCATTACAAATCGTAAATTATGACATATAATTGGACGATTACAATCACACGACAATAGTAACTTTTGTATACATCAATACATTGTCATGCATTCACGCAATATAGCATTTTTCTATTAAAAAAATATTTTTAATCATTAGTTTTTATTATACACTAAAATACTAGTATTTTACATCTTTTTTTATCAGAAAAAAATCGTATAAAACTTCAAATTGTTGAATTATAACTCCCTTATTTATAGCTTTCATGAAGAGAAGATGAAGAGAATCATTCTTCTTCATCTTCTCTTCATCTTTTGTATCTAATTCACCTCTATTGATTAGCAACACTTATATAGTTCATAAATACAACTATTAAAAGGTTAACAAATAGCAAAATCCTTGAAACAAAAATTCACCCAACCAGACCTTACATCTGTATTGGGTGAAATTCTTTTATTTTATTATATTATTTTTACGCCTTACAACTCATCGATAATCTCATCCACCAAATATAGGTCAGACCTGCAATGCATATCTGCAACACCTTCCCGCATCAACTCATAGGTATCTGAATGATAAAACAACTCAAGAGCCCCCATAGTTGTAATAGATAATCTTTCAGCCAATAAAGCTATAATTCTAGCGTACTTCTTCTGTAGCAATACTGGATGTGCTCTCATACTTCCACACTTCTTTCAAATACCAACTTCGACAAAGCTGCTTCCGTTCTAAACGTAATTTGTAAAATTAGTCTCTTCATACATCAATCGTTTGATGGCTTCTGCTTTATCAATCAATCCATCGAAATAAAGTTCCACCGTATTAAACACTCGATGCATTGGCAACGCCACCTATCACTATATCGTAATCCGTTGTATCTTTACAGGTACGACATTGCAAAAATAAAATCCAGCCACTCTTCTGAGTAGCTTTCAAATGTTAACACCTTTACATCTGAAAAGGGAACAGTCATCAAACGAATATTCAGACACAATCCCAGTCTTATTCTGTTTACGGAAACGCTTCGCCCATTGTTCAGCTTGCTCATAGATAGGCGTTGTGTAAAAGCCCTTACCAAAATCTACATTCTCTCGAGAATGTATTAGCTCAGGATACAGCACAGCTACATAAGATCCATGATACACCTTCATAGACTAACCCCCTTCACTTTCAGCATGTCTATCAAATCATTTACAATGTATTCTTTTTCCTTGAGTATGCAATACGTCATAGCAAGGCATGATATAGTTTTTGCACTATATCTGTTTGCACCGCTAGCATGTCATAAGCCATAGTTCCATCTACGGATAGTTCTTTTTGCTATATTTTCTATGCAGAACACAGCAAACTCAATTCTTTAAACTCCTGGGTGTTCGTATCAACACCTGTGTCTATATATCGATTCATCTTCATATCCTTATAAAAAAATGGTCTGTCATTAGCTAAACCAAGGAGAGATGTCAAACTCTTCGTGAATGGTTGCTTTCACCATACTACGTCCTAGATATAAACCTAGCAATGTTAGGTTCAAGCGACACAATGGGATACGATTGTATGTTTGGCACAAATCTAGCAAGACTGGGGAAATGTGTTCTAGCACATCCTCGAAGGATGTGTTGTCCCAATCAAAAGCTCTGCTAAAAGCTAATCCCGTCAATGCCTGTTGTGTTTCCTGATCGAGTAATACCTGCTCGTTGAAATAAGTTTGGTAACATGTATTCGTCTACAGCTGACAATTTCAATAGTGATGAGTTAAGACTCGGTACAGTAATCGACGTGCGCACTGGAGCATTCTGCATCACGTATTCTAACTCTTCCATGGTAAAGCCACGATAGTCGAATACTAATGGATAGGAATTACGCAAGATTTGTTCAAATCGTACTTCTCCTGCTGGCGATGTGCAACGCAAGTACTCTAATTGTTGGTACATATCTTCACGAGTTGGCAATTCACTAAGGAGAGGCTCTAAATACTTCTCAACATAATGCTGAAAAATTCTCTAAAGAATAGTTGTTAGAATTTTTGGAGTATTGCACAATCAAGGCTAATGCTAAGGCTTGTAAATGCCCTTTCTGCATATTTACCAAGCATTTTAGAGCATCCACTGCCACCAAATACCAGGTACTGGATTGCGGTCGCTTTACCACATCACTAAATGCCTCTAACAGCACATCTCTCAACCACTCTGTTGGGGTCGTAACATAGGCCTTTTGAGCTTGTAAGAGCGCTTCTTGAACAGCGATATTTTCTAACAATGTAGCGATTTCATCTTCCGATTCAGCACCCAATTGAGAGAATATGTATTCCGTAATATATTTCGCCTCTGTCTCTGATTTTTGGATTCAAGATGCCAAATGCCGCTACATATTGAGCGACCGCTTTATCTACAATATTAGATATTTCTGCCCCCGTAGATTCTTCTAAGGAAGTTTCTTCTATAGCTAGTTCCTCGCCGACTAACTCTTCAGTTATCTTCGGCATGATCCGTGTCGCATCCTCCGCTTCTTCTAGCGGTTGTTCGCTAACGGCACGCACTAATTCTTTGGACACAATACCTTGGGATTCGTTCCAATCTGTCGCGTCCACTGCTGGCAATGGCATGGTGTAATCACTAGGGTTCATCTCTTCCCAAATAGTGTCATCTATCTCCGTTTCTTCTTTCACAGCGTAGGGGTTCTGAAAGTTCCGTCTCCGCTCTTCATAATACTCTTCATAAGTTGGCACTTGTTGCTCTGTATGTTTCTGGTTACTTTTACCATCTCGGAATAAGAAATAGCAACATAGTAAAAATAACAACACGACGCCTACAATGACCACATAGGGTCCGTATTGTAATGAAAGTTGTATCAATCCATCCATGGTGATTCCTCCAATTCATAAATGTATGTATTCTTCTTTTATTATACCTATTTATGTTGAGATTTGAAAGTGTTCTAAGACATTCTCCAAAATCTTCCGCTCCCATTGATTCCGAATAACTTAGATCGCCTCGTATAGGGTCATACCAAGGCTACATCAAACAAAAAGGAACTATCCGAAGATAGTTCCTAGTGTGATGGACGATGACAGGATCGAACTGCCGACATCCTGCTTGTAAGGCAGGCGCTCTCCCAGCTGAGCTAATCGTCCATATGGTGACCCGTGGGGAATCGAACCCCCGATACCGCCGTGAAAGGGCGGTGTCTTAACTCGCTTGACCAACGGGCCATGTTGTGTAAATGGTGACCCACCCGCGACTCGAGCGCGGGACACCCTGATTAAAAGTCAGGTGCTCTGCCAACTGAGCTAGTGGGTCATGATGTGTACTAACCGAAAGTAAGTTGGCTCCTCGGTAGGACTCGAACCTACGACCGATCGGTTAACAGCCGATTGCTCTACCTGCTGAGCTATCGAGGAATGAACAAACTGGAGCGGAAAAACGAGATTCGAACTCGCGACCCCCGCCTTGGCAAGGCGGTGCTCTACCGCTGAGCTATTTCCGCATGTATGCAATCCATGTTTTTCTTTCTTGCGACTGCTCACTTATAATACCAAAAATTCGGATAGTTGTCAACAAGTTTTTTAAAAAAATATTTTTACTCTGCAAAAACCTATGAACAACCCGTGACATTCCTTCATTACAATACGCTGGAGTACCCATCTAAGATGTTGATTATAGTGATTTCTCACTCACAATCAAAAGGGATATTTATGTATAATCCGTCATAAAAAGTTGTAGCAAAAATATACACAGTATATTTCACTACAACCTTTACAGTTCATCTCTACACAAAAAGTCTTACATATCTTGGATTTTTATATAACCTGACAGACATGTCTAGCCTATCCATTAAATCTAATACATCAACTAATATATCTTTGTTCTTCATAGATATCACCATATATATGAATCATATCTCTAAAAAGATTTTTGAAAACGTTCAGTTAATTTATTTCCATCAGTGAGCAAGTCCACATTCATTTTGCAACACTTCTTTCAACGTTTCTAAAAGACCGCTCACTTCAAAACAAACTAATCTCATCATTATCAAAAACTACAAACAAATCTACATCACTAGTTTCATTAGCTTCACCACGAGCATACAGAACCAAAATAGATATGCCGATTTCACGTGATATAGTTCTAGGACTGGAGTAATTAAGTTACGAATCTCATTGAATGTTTTCATACTATACCCTCCTTTTTCTATATTATACCACATAATTAGTACGTATTACCGTCCATCTTGTCGTTCAGATCCCGGTCCATCAACGGCTACGTTTACGCTAGCTTCGCCGAATGTTTTCATATCGTTCAACATGTGCATGCCCGCATCAAGCACAGACAATCCCATAGTGGAACCCAAAGCTTCATCCATTTCAAATCCGTAGAATAGATGTGGCTGGATGCCTAAGTATTTCATTTGCGCTTTTTGTACTGGTTCTCCCATATGGACAGATGGGAACACGTAATTCATAACCCCTTCGTTGATACACTTTGCAGCGAGTACGGCTGCGCCTGTTTCTGCTGTGTCGAAAACCACCGCCATACGATGGCTTGCCGCTCCTAGGATGAGTCCTGTTAAGACCACCACGTCCGGAGAGCCTACAGTAGCCAATACATGAGCTCCATCTTGGCTCGGCAATTGATGTTCAGCCAAGCTCGCCGTCAATTGTTTCGCCTTTTCTTGGATGCTCAAGGTGCAATTATTCTCTGTTAATAACTCTACCATTGGGTATCCTGTGATAGCCGCTGTCACCGCCAACGCTGAAAGTAAGCTTCTTTCACCGACAGTGCCGATAGCGATCGTTTGGTATCCTTTTTCACTCAATTCATCTGCCAAGGTAAATCCTACTTCTAAACCTTGTTCAACAATTTCAGGGCTCAATGCCGCATGCATGCGGAAAAATTTAGAACCTTTTCGCTAATTTATGTTGGCGCACACCTTCGATATGACTTGTATCAAGTTCTAACCCTGCATCTACTAAGAACACATGTGCCCTCAATCTTCTTCGCAGCACCATGAGTTGCAGAGTGACTAGATGCCAATCGCTCCATAGCTTTCAAACTTTTCCACACCATGGGTTTGGTTTTGTGGTCCCATCCACAGCGATGTCAGCACCAACGATAACAACAGCATGACGAAGGTGGTTGGGTTTTTTTCTTCTTTCAAAATCCCTGCCATACGTTCTGTAATTTTTCTAATCGCGCCAAAGAGTACAACGGTTTTGTAAGGTTATCGATACGCAAACGACATTCCTCCATGGACGGTTTTGTGCAATGGTTCGATGACAATATTACGCATGGTATTCACCTCCTGCAACTTCATGGAACATTTCTACTGCTAGGTTTAACATTTGCATTTGCATAGATCCGCCTGTGGCCTCACCGAGGCAGAATCCAAGGTCTACATAGGCTTCAAGGCCCAATGTTTTTCAACGCATCTTTATGAGCTTTTTCAGCCGACAAATGAGATGCCATCACGTAATCCATAGCGTGCGGATTCATAGCGTGTGCAATGAGTGCGCAGGCTGTAGTGTTGAATCCATCGATGACCACCAATGCATGATTCGCAGCCGCCCCTAGAATAACACCTACCAAGCAAGCAAACTCTAATCCTCCTACGGCAGACAAAACACCCAATCCATCTGAAGCTGGAATATGTGCATATTTCACTGGCGCATCGTACACAACTTTTTGCTTCACTTTTTAAGCGTTCATCTGAAATATTCGTGCCTCGTCCTGTCGCTTCTTCTGCTGAAAGTCCAGAGAACTTCGCTGTAATGACTGCACTGGACGTGGTGTTTCCAATGCCCATTTCGCCTACTAGGAAAGTGTTGAAGCCTTCTTTCACCTTTTTCTTCTACAAAAGCAATACCTACCTCTACCGCTTCTATTGCTTTTTCCAAAGGCATAGCAGGCTCTTCCAACATATTATTCGTACCGCCTACCATCACCTTGCGATGGTGTAAACCTGGTACCGCTGATAAGTCGCCAGCCACCCCTACATCAATGACTTCAATTTGAGCCCCGCAATATTAGCCAGCGCATTCGCAGCCGCCCCTTTAGGAATCAAGTAGTTCATGGTCATATGTACCGTTACCTCTTGAGGATACGCGCTAACACCAATTTTTGCCACACCATGGTCACCAGAGGCGATGATCATACAAGGCTTAGGAGCCGTTGGGTTCGGTTGATTCGTCGCCGCTGCATAATGCTCTACCATAGTTGCTAGCTTTCCATACGAACCATATGGAGTCGCCTTACTCACTCTTCCCAATTGCTCGTTCAATCTCTTTTATTCCGTGGCACAATCCGTGCCAACGTACTTTCATATAAACTCATACGTCCTCCTATGTGAAACCCATCATAAGAATACAAAAACATAGCCCTAGACTATGCCAAGTTGATTTCATTATAAAGTATTTTTGGTCAGTTTCAATTTTTTATATTCATTTTTATATATGCTGAAAACCCCAATATGTATCTTAAAAACTGCCCTACGTGAGTGTGCCCACATGCATGCGATAAAAACTGCCCTCCGCGAAAAGTTTTCTATCGCATACATGTGGGCTTGGGAGATTAACTATAAAAATGAAACCGACCGGAGAAAAATAGGGCGGGGAAAAGTACGTTGAAAATTTAACCAAAAACACTAAATACCAAGTTCTTTCCAAACTTCTTCATGATCGTATATCGGTTCTTGGTGTAATGCTTGCACTGCATCAAGAATGTATTGTTCGTCTATGATTAACTCTTTTTCTAAAGGATATAGTATTTCATTAAGTATGTCACAATAATTGATTTCTTTAAACATAAAAACACCTCCATACTATCGACTTCACGTTAGGTATTATTCACTTAGTCTATGAAAACAAACCCAACAGAGACCCCTCTGCCTCAATTCTTATTCATACCTACAGTATATCACACTTTTATACAACACTAATCCCTTTAAGGACAACTATCACATCCTTCTCCCTCCAGGTCGCCCCCTGCTCAGAGCGTTTTAAATTCCTCTCTCGATAAACGCAAAGGAGCCCCCATGTGTTCTGTCAAAAAAACTTTCGCGTAGGGCAGTTTTTGCGGAATACATGGGGCTCCCCAACTTACATACAATATGGAATTTAAACCGATATGAGCGAACGACCTCTCCATTTGTTCGACTGCCAGCGCCACACAAATATAAGCGCTCGTATAATCTCATCGATAGCCATAGCAATCCACACGCCTACAAGTCCCCATCCCAAGACGATACCAAAGTAATAGGATAAGGTCACGGCGAACATCCACATGCCAAAGACGCCTACGAACACGGGAATGCGAATATCTCCCGCCGCTTGCAAGCATTGGACCAACACAATGTTGGCACCACGACCAATTTCAAAAATATTTCGATGAACAAAACGGCTTTCGCCAAGTCGATGATTTCCTGATTATCCGTCACAAGCCGCATCACTGGTTCACAAGCAAGGTAAAACAAGGTGCTCAATCCGACGCCAATGGAAACCCCTGCCGCTGTTGTGAGCCACACACGGCGGGATACTTCTTCTTCTCGTTTGGCTCCCATGAGGAATCCTACCACAATCTGCGCTGCATTGGCCAAAGGCAATGGTATACATATAACAAAAGGTAGCGATGATGTACACATATACTTTTGTTGCGATACTTTCAAAGCCCCATGAGATTCACCATCTTCATGATTACAGTCTGTGACAGTTGATAGGACAGTGTTTCTCCTCCCGATGGTACGGAGATAAACAGCAATTGTCGCAGTGTTTCCCACCGGAATGGGCGCAAATAATCTACTTTCAAACGAGCACTCAGCAAAGATTGATGGCACCAGATAATAAGACCCTAGTCCCAACACCTTGCTCAACACTGTTGAAATGGAGACCCCTAAGACACCCATGCTAGGAATCGATGCCCACCCATAAATTAATACATAGTTTAATATAATGTGGACTATGTTCATCACCAGGGCAATCCACATGGAAATACGAGGCATTGAATGCCCCCTAAATACTGCCACATAGGTCGTATAAATACCCGTGATAGGAATACTAGCTGCTACGATATTCATGTATAAACTAGTTTCTTCTAGAATTTCTTGAGGCACTCCTAACCATTCGCACAATGTCTTATGAAATACAATGACCACTGTGCCTGCCACAATGCTAAACAATGTATGAAAGGCTACACTGATTGTGTATACCTCATCTATTTTTATCTGGCCGTCTTGCCCCTAAATATTGGGCAATTAAGATAGTCGTAGCCGTGCTCATGACGATCGACAAAAAAGAGAATCATATTGATAATCTGATTTGCATTTGCCACCGCTGCTACGGCCGTTTCTGCATAATGACTGAGCATAAACTGGTCTACATTGCCCAATAGCATTTGCAGAAATAGTTCAATAAAAAAATAGGAACACTCAGTGCCCCCACAGATAAAGATATATCTTTAGTTACTTTCATAGGGATTCATTCTTTTCTAATGCGCCATTTGCTACTAACGATTCCCAGCTCGCTACTAAGCGATAGCGGGCTTCTACTTCCGCCTCTTTCCAATGTTCCCCTTCAGGAAACCATTCGCTTGGCACCTTACTACATTTGGTAAAATTCAAGGTATACCCCATGGAGCGTACTTCTTTGGATGCCCACCAGGCTCCTACCCGGTCGCGGCTATCTAAGTAGACCGAGTCTAAGCCGGTTTCCGCTACCCAAGCCATAATTTCTGACCAATATTCTTCTGGAACTACGCTATTAACCAATGTTTCTTGTAAGGCTTGATTCGCCACTTCCAATGGGTTCTCTACCCCTACACCTGGCGTATTTTGCACCTCTTCTAGCACTTGGTCTACAATATTTTTGTGCTGTGTCCATCATACTATCGCTCCTTTCTACGCATCCATATTATAGTTTGCCCATCTTTCATAGATGTATAGTATCTTAAAAACATTCCCCCACATGTGTCACCCACAACCTTATCACGGAAAAATACAATTATACTACATCATGATCTGATACCATACTACACTGATTTCTAATCTGTGGTCAAGCTTAGCAAACAGTTACTTAACTACATCCATTCTACGCTTTTGTAGCACGACCTTTATCCCATGCCAAGATAAATATTGTAACGATAATAAGGGTCATACCAATCATATCCCACTGGGAAAAACTGATTGCCCAACAACAACCATGCTAGTACCGCAGCCGATATGGGTTCAATCGATGAAAGTATAGAACCCGTTACAGCTCCCACACGTCGAACCCCTTCTAAATAAGCATTAAAATGACACCACTGTACCGAAGATAATAATGCTCCAAAAAAACCACCGTGTGTCCATGGGTCCCAAACAATCCCTTCCGAACTTGGTTTGGTGGCAATCCATACAAAGGCTCCACCAATCAGCATGCCAAATCCTACAATAGGTATAGTGCCATATCGTTTCAGCAAAGGTACTGGTTGTACTGTATAAATTCCAACTGCTACCGCTGACAACATGCCCCACAATAAAAGTGTATCATCTAAAGCGGATATATCCCACACACCTTGTAATGCAATGATACCTGTACCCTATGGTAGCTAGCACTACACTGAATAGTTCCGCAATACGTGGTAACTGTAAGCGAGTGACGGAAATATATAGAATAATGAGCGCTGGGCCTACATATTGCAAAAACTGTTGCAATCCCTGCACCTGCGTAGGCGATGGCTTTTAAAATAAGTATATTGGCACATCCACATACCAAAAACCCCAAATATAACCAACCGCAAAGGTATCTTTCCAATCAGAAAAACCTTAAAAAAATAGAGCTACGCCCTTGATAAAAATGCAATGGTTACTGTAATGATTCCTGCAATGACAAGTCGCATCGCCACTACCCATTCCGCTGACATCATACGCTGTTGCTGTACAAATTGCGAAGACATCCCTGAAAAATCCCCATAGAACGGCTCCCAATGCAATGAGTAACATCCCTTTCATTACATAGGCATTCATTATTCCTCCTCAGTTAACAAGCTCTTATGAATTTTTCACAACTACTTTTGCGAATCTGTTGCACCTCATGAGGGGCAATCAATGTACAGTGCAACTCGCCAGGATAAAAAAATGCAATAATCCCCAGAACGCACATCGATTGTTACAGTGCCACCTTGCGTAGAATCATAGAAGTAACAATCCTTGTCTTCATAAGCCTCAACCATATCGGGAAAAGTCTGACGAATGAGAACCTCCATTTTCTCTTCCCCAGTCACTAGAAATTGCACATCCATATAATCCTTATGCCCTTCAATCTTCGTCTCCTCATGGGATCGCGTATTCACAATATCCACATTCGCATACATCAAGTCATCCTCTATCGGGTAACGACCACCCTCAAACGTCGTGAAATCGTGAGCTTTCAGAAACTCAAGCGCCCTCTCCACCGCCTGCGGATAGTGAAACTGTTTGTAATCTATAGCAATATTTTTGATAAATCATGAGCTACTCCTTTATCATTACACCCCTGCGAACCGTGCATCCTCATAGCACCCTCACATGAATCGTATCTATCTATTGTTACTATACTAGCATAGCCATATAAGGTCAAACACTATTTTGAGGATAACATGGATATATTAGACTGTCTCATTATCTATTTTAACAATGCTACTTTTTATTCTCTCACAAACTGTGATATACTATAGGTAACAAAAGAAGAGCCCCAACGTGCAGCTAGCGTTAGGCTCATCTCAAGAACTACAGAAATTGAAATTGCCTAACGTGTGAAGTCCGCAAAACCTCTATTCGTTGAGGCATTTTTCGTTAGCTATAAAAAGCAGCGAATAACTTCTACGATTAACATAGAAAAATTGAATCAATAAAGATAATTTCTCATATGTAGTCATAGTACCACCTCCTCCCATATTAGGAAGAGATGAGCCCACCTGAGGAACGCAATGATGCGTAGTAGCCTTGTGGCGTTCCTTTACTGACTAAATCACAACAAACCCAAGAAGACCGCAACATGTTCCTGAACAAACCTAACCACTGTATCAGTTTGAGAAGGAATATGTTGCGATCTTCTTTGCCTAATTAGCTATACGAACGCCACAGGCTACATAGCATCACAAGTTACGACTCTTCGTGATCTTTAAATTGTGCAATTATTGTTTCCGCTTGTTTATGTGGTACTTCTTCGTATCCATTGAACTCCATATTAAACACACCTTGTCCTTGTGTCATAGAGCGCAATACCGTTACATAATCCAACATTTCTACCAATGGAACTTGGGCTTTCACCACCGTGATTCCTTCACGAACACCTTGGTCCATACCAAGTACACGGCCACGACGGCTATTCAAATCGCCCATGATATCGCCCATAAATTCTTCTGGACCGATGACATTCACATTATACACTGGTTCTAACAAAATTGGTTTCGCATCAGGCACACCTTTTTTCAAAGCTTGAGCTGCCGCCATTTTGAAAAGCCAATTCAGAGGAGTCCACTGTATGATAGGAACCATCCAATAATGTTACTTGGATACCAATCATCGGATACCCAGCCAAAAGACCTTTTTCAATGTTTCACGAACACCTTTTTCTACAGCTGGAATGTATTGACGTGGCACCGCACCGCCAAAGATTTTTGTCGATAAACTCGAACTCCCCTTCATATAGTGGAGCAATACCAAGTTTCACATGTCCATATTGACCATGACCACCACTTTGCTTTTTATGTTTACCTTCTACTTCCACTGTACCACGAATGGTTTCACGATATGGAATGTATGGGGTTTCTAATTTTGCACGAACCCCATATTTACGTTCCATTTTTTGTAAAATATGTTCTAAATGCACATCGCCCATACAACGCACTTGCATTTGACGACCTTCTACATCTTTCACCACTTCACAAGTTGGATCTTCTTCAGAAATTCGTCCCAAAGCATTCGCTAATTTTTCCTCTTCCCCTTTTTTCTCAGGCACCATAGCTACACGATATAGTGGTTGTGGGAATCGAATTGGTGCGTATTGTACTTTAAATTCAGCGGTACCAAAGGTATCCCCTGTTTTCGTTTCTCCTAATTTAGGAATGACTACGATATCCCCAGCTTTTGCAACCTCTACTGGCACTTGTTGTTTACCAATTAAGGTCACCATTTTGCCCCATTTTTCTTCTACATCACGAGTCACATTGTAAAGTTTATCTCCTACTTTCAATTCCCCAGAGAAGACCCGTACAAAACTTTGTTTTCCCGCAAATGGGTCAAGAATTGTTTTAAATACAAAAACCCGTAAACGGTTTATCTGCTACCACGATATGCTCTTCCTTAGAATCCACACCGATAGCAGTCATCACTTTTTTCGTGGCATCTGGCATATAGCGAATCATGCGATCTAAGACTTGGTCCATACCAATACGACTCAAGGCAGTACCACACATAACTGGGCATACACGGCCCGTCAACATGCCTTCACGCAAACCTTGACGAATTTCTTCTAAAGTCAATTCTTGTCCGTCTAAGTATTTTTCTAATAATGTATCGTTACCTTCTGCAGCCGCTTCCACAGTCATTTCACGAATTTCTTCTACTTTATCAGATAGCTCTGCTGGCACGTCCACTTCTGTCATCTTACCGTTTTTCATAGACATACGCAGTCCGTTTTGCCACGTCGACCACACCTTTGAAAGTAGGCCCTTCACCGATTGGAATTTGCAATGGCATGATTGCTTTTACCAAATAATTCTCGCATCTTTTTCCAAGGTACCAAAGAAGTCTGCTTTTTCAACGTCCATTTTATTGATGAAAGCCATACGAGGCATTTGTAGTTCTACTCCATATTCCCAAGCACGAATGGTATCGATTTCAACACCAGTCCCTGCGGACAAGACCATAAGCATACCATCTGCGGCACGCAAAGCAGATCTCACTTCCCCATGGAACTCAGAATAACCTGGCGTGTCGATGAAGTTAATTTTTATGACCTTTCCATTCACAAGGAGCCATACCCTAATTGGATAGTAACATTCCGTTTGATCTCTTCTGGCTCAAAGTCCATGATATGTTTATTATCTTGACCTTTGCCCACAAAGTCTACAGCACCACAAGACAATAACAACGCCTCTACCAATGCCGTTTTTACCCGCCCTCGTCATGAGAGACCACTGCCACGTTTCTGATCGAAATCACTAGTATATTCTTTCATGAACATCGTCCTCCTTTATAGCCGAAAAACAGTCTATTGTTTTAAGTAATTCTACATACTCTTATAAAATCCTTTTGTGAAATATGAATTTTATATATACTAATTACGCATACATTAAACTTATTCATAAAAGAATCTTTTGATAATTAATTCTACATATATTCATTTATTTCCATTATCTCTCTACCAAACTAAAATTTTTACTAGGTAAATTCTATAGTTTATGGTATTCTAATAGATATATGTCATTTCAGGATATACAGGGAAGGGAGTTATATAGTATGAAAGACAATGAATCAAAGACATCATTGCATCGAGGTCTCAAAAGCCGTCATATGCAAATGATTGCCTTAGGAGCTTCTGTGGGGACAGGCCTCTTCTACGGATCCGCTCCCACAATTCAACTGGTAGGCCCCAGTGTTATTTTTCTCTTATTTGTTAACTGGTATCTTTATTTTTCTTTTTAATGCGAATGCTAGGGAGAAATGTCCGTTCGTGAACCTGTGTCTGGCTCCTTTACCTATTTTTGCAAGTAAATATTGGTCGTCCTTTGCTGGCTATTTATCTGGCTGGAACTATTGGATCGTATACATGCTCGCTAGTATGGCGGAGCTAGCTGCGATTTCAGTATACTTGGATTTCTGGTTACCAGGCATTCCTCATTGGATCACTACACTAGCTTGTATTACACTAGTCACCGTGATTAACCTCATCAATGTACGTGCTTATGGGGAAGTAGAGTTCTTTGCATCTCTCATTAAAGTGGTAGCTATCATTGCTATGATTGCTTTCGGCGTCTTCCTCATCTTCTTCGGAGATATGGGCACATTCCCACAAAACTTCTCTAACCTTTGGGTTCACGGCGGGTTATTCCCCAATGGTGCTTATGGCTTCATCGCTTCTATCGCTGTGGTTATGTTCTCCTTTGGTGGAGTTGAATTGATTGGTATCACTGCTGGAGAAGCTGAAAATCCTGAAAAAACGTTACCAAAAGCGATTAACGAATTATTAGCTCGTATCTTGATCTTCTATGTTGGTACGATGACTGTTATCATGGCATTGTCTCCATGGAACGAACTAGGTACCCATGCAAGCCCATTTGTTCAAATCTTTACGAACATCGGCATTCCAGCAGCAGCGCATATTTTAAATTTCGTTGTTGTAGTTGCTGCTTTATCCGTATACAATAGCTTGCTCTACAGTAATTCTCGTATTTTACACAGCATGGCATTATCTGGTGATGCGCCAAAAATCTTCAAGAACTTAACTGCTACAGGGGTGCCATTGATTGCGACCTTGTTCTGTGCCGCTTTAGCCTTGATCGTTGTATTCTTAACATACATCTTCCCAAGCGCTAGTGATGTGTTCTTGCAATTGTTGGCTATCATCGTAGCAGGTTTGATTATTGCATGGTTTATCATTCCAGTTACACACCTTAAATTCCGTAAGCGCTTCACTCGCGAAGGTCGTCTTGATGAATTGAAATTCAAGTCTATCTTGTATCCATTCACAAACTACTTCTGCTTTGCTTTCATCGCTATGGCAGTAGGTGTTATGTTGACGATGGATTCCATGCGCACATCCATCTACATCATTCCAGTGTGGATTGGCGCTCTGTACATTGCGTACCGACTTAAGAAAAATAAAAATATGCATGCTAAAAAGGATAGCTGAGATGTTCTCGGCTATCCTTTTCTTATGTCATTTCAATGGAAATTTTCGTACTTCTTGCAAACGAAATTTTTCTTCAATGGAAAAAAATCGCTATTTTTGCAAATGAAAGCATTCCCTTTATATTAGATAGTACTATATTTTTGGATGTTCCAACAAGAAGCAGTTTGGCTAAGTATTACAGATATGATAGTATACTAGTGATAACTAACCGTTTCTATTTACGTTTTATTTACGAGGTACTACAATGGCTTGGCGAAATTACATTGACCACCACGCACGAAGCGTCTGAACTTATCACAGATACTCTGCTTGCTCTAGGCGCAGAAGGTGTCTACACAGAAGATCCTTATGAATTTGATCAACTCACAGATGATGGATTTGGCATTATCAAGCCAGACCGTGAAGAACTGTATGATTCTTCTGATGTGACTGTGAAAGCTTATATGGATCCAGACCTATATACTGTCGATGAATTAGACGCTCTCATCAACAGTGAGATTCAGCAACTACAAAAATAGTTTCACTATGGATTTTCGGCCCCCTCAATGTGTCTATTACCATGGCTGATGAGTCCGGTTGGGACGATTGGAAAACACAATATCCTCCTATTTCCATGACAGAGCATTTGACGATTATCCCCGATTGGGTGGACTATAGCCGCCGTGAAGATGAACGGGTAATCCGCATAGAACCGGGCATTGCCTTTGGTACTGGCGACCATCCAACCACACGATTGGCGATCCAAAGCTATGTCTCAATATTTGACCCTGAAAGCACTGTCTTCGATGTGGGCACAGGGTCTGGCATTATCGCTTTATCCGCAGGAGCTCTTGGGGCTAAATCTGTCACAGCTTTTTGACCCTAGATGAGACAGCCACTGAAAATGCACAGCATCACATAGAAATGAACCACCTAGAGCCCATAGTGCAAGTACAAGCAAATAACTTGCTGGAAGGCATTAGTGCCACCGCCTCTATTATCGTGGCTAATATTATTACCCCTATCTTGTTACGCTTATTGGTGGATGCCTATCGCTGTCTTGAACCGAAGGAGTCTTCATCATGAGCGGCATCCAAAAAGGCGAGGAACAAGAACTCATCAATGCTGCCACTGCTGTTGGGTTTGTCAATCTATCTATTACAACAGAAAATAACTGGGTCTGTATTACCTGTCATAAATAATGCTCAGTAGCGATTCCAACATCTTACCCTAATTACCTTATACTTAGTATATTAAAAATCAAAAAAAGCACGATTCTAAAATTTATCGCATAAAAACCGCGATTTTTGAACACGATTTTAGTTTTTCGTGCTTTTTCAGCGTTTTCTATGCCATAACAGTGTTTATACTACTTTATAAATTAACTGACAAGCAAAGCTAGTAACCTCTGCTATCTCATACTTCTACAACGATTTGCTCCCCTGTTCGCATGTGATAGCACACTAGTCGATAGGCTCTTAGAGTAAAGGTCTTTTTCTGCATTTTTGTACCGGCACCTGTTCTCGTACTTTCGCTGTATTTTTCTGAATCGTTTTTGTACACTTGTGTGAGCTTGTATAGTATCCATTCCCCAAAGCACCCTGCTTATATTCCACCGCTTGTGCATCTGCATACAACGGATCGTGGCCAGCGGATGTCCTATATGTGCCATAGTCACTCGAATTTGATGGGTCTTCCCCGTCCATAATCGAATGCGCACTTCTGTTGTATCTTGGCTTGCATCATAAGATAGAACTTCATATTCTGTTTTTGTCATCGTCCCTCTGAGTGCACTTCTTGATGAATCCCGTCTGCGCTCTTTCGCAGTGAAAAACTCAATACACCTTGCGACTGTTCTACTCGACCTTTTACAGTGGCACGATACCATTTCTCCAGTCGGTTGTCATCCATCTGCAATTGGTAATAATGCTGCGCCAACCCATGCTAGCGACTACCACCAATCCCGATGTGTCCCGATCAAAACGATTTAAAAATCTCACTTTTCCATAGATTTTTCTGTACTTTAAAAATAGTGAGCTACTCCATTCGCTAAGGATACTTGGTCTTTTGAGTTCATCGTGATCCACGATGGTTTATCTACAATAAGAATATCTTCATCTTCATAAGTAATAACTAATGGCATTTCTATTGGGTCGTGGTCGATGTGCTCTTTCAGAGGTATAACTTCTAGCACCATTCCTGTGAAAGTCCGATTTCGCCGTGCAAATCTGTCCGTCCAGTCGAACACCTTTTTGCCCCAAAGAGGTCTTTCATCGTTTTTCCGTGGGAATTGATACGCATCAAGCCATTCCCCTACCGTCCTCACTGTTGAATTTTTCAATTGTATATATTAACGTTCGTTTGTCTTTCATTGGTTTTTCCATTTCATTAAATTGTGTATACTCTCAATATATCTATCCATAATCTCCCAACTTCTATGTAGCAAAAATCTTTTAACTTTTACCTCACACTAATCTCTATATTTTTACCACATCATTACATTTACTTTTTCTGTAAAATATGCTATCCTATAAATAAAGAGAGCAAAAACGTGTGGCGCGTTAGGCTCATCAAAATTTGATTTTTGTGCCTAACGTGATGAGATACTTCTCTTTACATTAGGCACGGTTTCTTTTATAAGAATACTACTTACGTCGTAGCATTACATATAAAGGTGATAATCGCTACTATGAGTATCAAGAAAATATAAAAGCTGTAACGCAATGGTATATTGTGTTGCAGCTTTTAGTTATATACAGCATCTGGCTATTTTTGCATTGCGCTCCGCTTCATGCTAGAACTTTATATATTACGCTACTTACTAAAATTATTATATAAACTGGTGCGCATCTAATACTATGATAATAATTACCTATAACGGTTGATACGTATATGAATTTTTTCTACTTTTACAAAAATATATGACACTCAAACATACTGATACTAAGCATGCAAAACCTATATTATTCTATCTAAAACATGAATGCTAATTCAGTTGACATCTATTCTCATAGAATATACAATGATAATATATATCACTAAAAGGTAAGGCTACTTTATATAGAAGGTACTTTTTATACTCTCCCTTATATATAAGTAGTCTTTCTTTATGTATGAGTTTGGTGTAAATTTTTACAGAAAGGTGTGTTTCTAATGAATCAAATGTTATCTATTTTCCAACAAGGTGGACCGGTGATGTACCTGTTCCTAATTATCTCTGTGCTCACCATCGCTATTGGGATTGACCGTGTCTTAGTATACCGTAAAACAGCGAGTGCTAATCGTTTAGTAGAGAAACAATGGCTACTAAATTTGCTCAAGGCGATGTAACAGAAGCCCTTGCTTTTGCCAAGGAGCATCCTGACAATGTATTGGCGCAATTAGTGACAGAAGGTCTGAATGCTCACCAAGATGGATTCGCAGTAGAACCTACCTTAGAGGCGCAAGCTATGCGTACAGTAAACGTATTACAAGACCGTTTAAAGCTTGTTGAGTACCTTTGTTACATTAGCTCCTATTTTAGGTCTATTAGGTACTGTTGTAGGGTATGATTGACTCTTTCAGCGTCTTAGATTTATCCAACGGTCAACCAATGGCAATTACATCCGGCGTAGGGGAAGCATTGGTAGCCACTGCTGCTGGTTTATGTGTTGCTACAGTGGCCCTTGTGTTACATGCTATTTTTTCTCCCGTAAAGTAAACTTAATCGTATCTGACATGGAACAAAATGATGGCATCCATCGTTCGTTTCCTTCATAAAAAGGAGAATGCCTAATGAAACTTCGGAGTATGAAAGTACAAGAAGAACCGAAGTTAATGATCGTTTCCAATGATTGATATCATCTTCTTCCTTCTTGTGTTCTTTATGATTAGCACCATGACCATGGTACAACAAAATACTTTCAAAAGTGGGCTTGCCACAGCTAGCTCTGCTCAACTCGATATGAATCAACATGCGAATATTACTGTCATGGCAGATGGCAATATTGCTTTCAACAAAGAAAGTCTCGATAAAGAACAATTGGTTCGCCGTGTGCAAATTGAGTTGCAACGAAATCCTGATTTACAAGTCATTCTAAACGGTGATAAAGACGTCAACTATGGATTTGTCATTGAAACATTCGATGCTTTGAAACAAGCAGGTGTGAAAAAACTATCCATTGCCGTAGAAAAAGAGGTAATCCGTGAAGGAAGATAAATTTTGGAAATACGCCCTCTACATCTCCTTAGCGGGTCATATCGCGCTCATCCCCGTAGCATCTGCTATCTTTAACAAAAGTAACGGAACCATTTCACGAGTCGACGACAACCTTCTACGAGGTGAGCATGGCTGAAAGTGCACCGGAACAAGCGGAATCACAGCAACCTACAGAGGCGCAACCTCCACAAGAGGAAAGCGCTCCACCGGAACCACAAGAAGCGGTAGCCGTTCCTGAGATTCCGGAATCTATGAAACCAGAACCTCGACCAGAACAACCAAAGCAAGACGTACCAAAACAAAAACCAAGTACCTTGCCTAAACAACAACCGATTGCATCACCGCAGTCTAATGCAGCTCTCAAGCTGCTGAAGCTGCAACCCGTGCCAAAGCGGAAGCCGATGCAGCCGCCCGTGCCGCCGAAGAAGAAGCTAGGACCACTGTTGTCAACCGTCCAACTCCATTGGGCAACATACAACCAGCTAACCCAACACCTGGACAATCTGGTACTGTCTACGTAACCGCCGATATTTACGAAAAGCGGCCAAGTCGCATCGGTTCAAGTCTCTGGCGATGCCAATGCAGCCCAACAAAAATGCAGTCGCAGCCTATATACCAACCGTGCCATTTGCACCTGGAACAAACAAATTTGGCGACCCATTACCCGCTAGAATACGCTTCTCCATCCTATTCCAGTAATACTTTGTGTTTTTATGAGACAACTGTGTTATACTAAACATAACAAAAAGAAGAGCCACCAACGTGTCGAAGGCGTTAGGCTCATCTCAAGAAAAATGGAAACTTGAAAATGCCTAACGTGCTAAGGTGTGTCAGACCTTATTCGTTAGGCTTTTTCATTACTTATTGAAGAAACGAAAACAACAAACTATTTCTCTAAAGGAACGCAGTTATGCGTAGTAGCCTTGTGGCGTTCCTTTACTGCCTAAATAATCTAAACACAAGAAGAGGCACGGTGTGCCCCGAACAAACATTATGAAATACCGTTTTGTCAGGGGTATGCCGTGCTCTTCCTTTTTCCTATTCAGTTACAAATGTCACAAGCTACATAGCATCTCAAGGAGCTAACCACAAGCGAAGCTCGTCGATTGCCCGTTCTTTCGCTATAATCCCATGAGAACTCCACACCTGATTCGTCACCACGTGTACATGTCCTTCTTGTACCGCTGGAATGGTGTGCCAAATTTCCATGGCTTGTATATCTTCTAGTTCTTTCCCTACTTGATTCGATGTACTGCGACTGCTCGCCCCATAAGCAGAGCTTACTAGTAGATATTTCGCATCGATATCCGGTAACATTTCATGGGATACAGCATTGTTACTTTTACCATCTAACGCTAATGACTCTGTATCCGGTGTAATATTCAGCAAATCAAAAATGAATCGACTATTTACACTTGAGGAGTACGGATATAAGCGTATTTCTTTTTTTCATCACCCGAATATAGGCTAGCGGACTATCTCCAATACGAGATTTCGATCGCCATACGAGCTTCTTTCACATGGTTATAATATTGGCGCAATCGTGCTTCTGCTTGTTTTTTTCACGATGTAATACCATACCAAGTGTCAGCAATGCCCTCTCCGCATTTTTGTAACTCAAACGCTGCGGTGGGCGCAATTTTGCTCAACGCATCAAAGGTACTACGAGTGAAGGAATCACGCATAATGATCAAATCTGGTTTTAACGCCTCAATTTGCTCTAAATTAATAGTTTTCGTTTCCTCGTTAATACTGATGTGCTGTACACCTTGCGCTTCTAGTTCATTATGCAAGTAAAAGTTATCTCGATTGTAAGCCCCTATCATAGGCGCACCTAGGGCATACATTGGGTCTTCCATACGGATGACCACAATGCGTTCCTGCTTATCAGGGATGACAGTAGTACCATATTTATGGTGCAATACCATTTTCCCCTCTTCATTGGTAATGAGCTTCTCTGCAGATTGTTTTACTTTCTTGAAGCGAGCATTCATTTCTTTCGTAATAGCCTCATCCGTGTCGAGTCGCTTTTCTTTCACTACCGAACCTTCTCCTAAACGAGGGGCGCCCCAGCTACTGAAAGTTCCGCTCACTAAGCCATACAGAAGAGCTGCTACAATCGCCAATGTAGCTGCCCAGCCGAGATAGGATCCAACACGACGTCCCATCATAATGCACCACCTACTTGTTTCGCTTTTTCCACCGATGCATGGGTATAGGCAATACAGTACGGACGATTCGTCCGAGGGTCATTCAAAATGATGGAGTCCACTCCAAAAATTTTACTCAACATTTCTTCTGTTAATACCTCATGTGGCGTTCCTTGAAAGTGCACATCTCCATCTTTCATAGCGATAATATGGTCCGCATAACGCGCCGCTTGATTCAATTCATGAATGACCATAATGACCGTTTTCTTATATTCTTGGTTCAATCGTTCTACTAGTTCCAGTACATCCATTTGATGAGAAATATCTAAATAACTAGTAGGTTCATCCAAGAATAGAATATCTGTATCTTGCGCAATGGCCATGGCAATCCAAGCCCGTTGGCGTTGACCGCCCGATAAATTCTGAATCGGTGTATGAGCAAAGTTATGTAAATCCGTCACATCAATGGCCCAATCAATTAATTCACGATCCCGTTGACTTTCACGTTGCAAAATACCAGATTTGTGGGGCGCACGACCATAACTAATGAGGTCACGCACCGTCAAAGACCCTGGTGCCATCGGGTTCTGTGGCAAAATTGCTAGTTGTTTCGCCAATTCCTTCGTATCTTTTTTATGAATATCTTCTCCATTTAAAATAACGGAGCCTCCTTTGGGTGCAATGATTCGACAAATCGTTTTCAACAGAGTGGATTTACCGCAACCATTGGAGCCAATCAAGGCAGTTACCTTTTCCAAGGGAATTCTAATATCTACGTCCTTACTGATAATCTTATGCTCATACCCAGTAGAAACGTGTTGTAATTCAAATGCCATATCTTATCCTCTCGTCCGTGCCAATACATATAGAAAATAGGGTGCTCCCACCAATGCTACGATGATGCCTACTAACATTTCGTCTGGTGCAATGATGACTTGTCCTAACCAGTCTGCTGAAAGTAACAATAGAGCTCCTAATAAAAGGGTTACTGGTAAATAATAACGATGGTTGACACCTACTAAACGCCGTGCAATATGTGGCGCAATAAGCCCAATGAAACCAATACTACCACCTACAGCAACACAAGAAGCGGCTACAATTACCGCAATACAAAGGAAGGTAACACGCTCCTTTGTAATCCGTGCTCCTAAACCGATAGCAGTTTCTTCATTCAAATTCAATACATTTAATTTTGTAGAGTAGCAATATAAGGCTATTGCACCAATCGCTACAATCGGTGCTAAGACCATCACATGGTTCCAGCTATTTCCAAAAATCGTACCGATGAGCCAAGTATTGATTTGATTAAATTTATCTGGACTTAAGGTCACCATGGTCACCATTTGTACTGCATGAATACCTGTAGATACAGCGATACCGTTCAAAATTAACGTCATTGGAGACAAACTACGACCTTTTCGATAAGACATACGAAAAAAATAATTAGCGCTGCCAATCCACCACCAATGATGGCAAAGAGAGGTGCTTTTCCAAATTGTAGTTATGGCATTAGCTGGCTCAAAATAGATGTATAACATCACTGCTACACCAGCGCCTGCATTGACACCGAGCACGCTGGGACTAGCTAATTCATTACGAGTGATGGTTTGAAAGATAGCCCCAGATAGAGCTAAACCAGCACCGATACAAATAGCTAGCACGGATCGAACCATACGGAAGTCAAAAAAACAATGCGCTCTTGCCATTCTGTCCCATAGCCGGCGATAATTCGCACTAAATCCATGTAAGAGAACTCAGAAAATCCCTGTTCCTAAATGGATTACAAACATCACTGCCAACGCTATTAACAGCCCAATCGCCCACAGGGCAAATCGTCTACCTTGATGCATTAGTTAGCCTCCTTCCGATTCGCTAAATAGAGAAAGAAAGGAACCCCTACTAAGGCGGTCACAGCCCCTAGAGGCACTTCAAATGGTGGCGATACCACACGTGCTACCGTATCTGCTACGATGACCACAATGGCACCTAAAACAGCAGAAAAAGGAATGACTTTTTCATAGCTGAGACCCTACCATGTAACGAGCCATATGCGGCACAATGAGGCCCACAAAGCCGATAGGTCCTGCAATGGCTACAGCAGATCCACTTAACAGTAATACGGTAAGACCTGCTAAGAGACGAATTTGGGTTAACTTTCCACCCTAAACCAACAACCACTTCATCGCCTAAGCTAAGCAAGGTAATTTGTTTAGAAATAGCCAAGGCAATTAGCACACCGATAAGAGTCCAAGGAGCCACTAACAACACTTGCTCCATACGCACGCCACCAATACCGCCAGCTGTCCAATAACTCATATCTTGAGCTACATCAAAGAAAACAACTAAAAGCTTGTGTAATAGCCATAAAAAAATAGCACTAATAGCAGTACCAGCTAAGGCTAAATATACTTTGGGATCACTTCGCCATACCTCGATTGGCTAAGTATAAAATGCAAGCCGTTGCCAATCCAGCCCCTAAAAAGCTGAATAATATAGTCATATTTAAACTTGCCATAGGGAAGGCAATCATAGCAATGGCGAGACCAAAACTAGCTCCTGCATTAACCCCTAAAATAGAAGGGCTCGCCATCGGGTTGTTGTAATTCCTTGCATGAGCGCTCCTGCGACGGCAAAATGAATACCGCAGATGAAAGCCACCAACAATCGAGGTATACGAGTGTATTAATGACGATGCTATCTGTATTCACAGAGCCACTCCAAATACTATTCCAAATCATCTCTAGTGAAATGGACCTTGCCCCTACCGATAAGAATACGAAACTGCCTAATCCTAGAATAAGTAAGGCCACTATCATTTGACCTGTAAACTTTCCAAAGAAAGACGTATTCTTTTTGAGGTGCATAAGATGAAGATATATCTTTCTGTACCATGTATCTCCTTTCTTGTATATCTTGACATAGAAAAAGAACCCTCTGCATAACAGAAGGTTCTTCCCTAAATGGATATATCTAGTTAGATTATATAATCATTAGAATCCAGCAGTTAAAGATACCATAGCTGTTCGTCCATTACCTTGGTAAACAGATCCATTTAATGCATTCCAGTAATCCTTATTCAATACATTGTACACATCTGCACGAACTGTCATTGGAACATGACCGCTATTCCATGTGTATCTAGCACCTAAATCCCATGTGAAGTATCCTGGAACACGAATTGTGTTATCTTGGTTAGCAAATGCTGGTCCTGTATAATTCAAACGTGTTGTAAACGTTAAAGCCTTGTACTGCTTTTTACGTCTTGTTCTAATCCAACTACAGCATTTACTTTTGATGTACCTTCAACACGGTGACCTTTTGCATTACTATCAGCATTATCTTTTGTATAACGAGAATCTAATAACATGAACCCACCCAATACACGAGTACCTTTTGTAGGTTCACCAAATACATTAAACTCTAATCCACGGTTGCGGATTTCAGTAGATAAACTATAGTAACGATCAAGCTTATTAACTGGTGTCACTGTTACATAGCTTAAAAGCTGGTGTTTTAATATTGAAAGCACTTACTGTTGCTGTGTATTTACCAAAATCAAACTTTGCACCTACTTCGTATTGTTTTTGCTTTATATGGTTCTACTGCTTCACCAAAGTTAACAGCGCTTGCATTGGTTACTGTATCAGCTTGTAAGCCTTCCATATAGTTTGCATATACAGATGTTTTTGTCATTGAATTTATGAACAATGCCTACTGCTGGAGAGAATGCTGTTTTATCATAAGAAGCATATGTATCAGCACCATTGAAAAGCTTTACTTAAACGTGGGAAGTTTTGTGTTTTAATTTTTTTGTAAACGTCCACCCACAATAAACTGCCAACTTTCATCTTTTGTAGTAATTCTATCTGTAACGGATACACCAGTTTGGATGCTTGTGTCATTCAAATGCGTATACCAGTTTAAATCGCCTTGTGGCGCACCCCAATTTGTAGTTTGCACATAGAAGTTAGCTGCCACATTATTTAAATTGCGATTTGCCATGTATCGTTTGTATTCAGAACGAGCGAAAGCAACACCAATATTATGGTTTACATCGCCAGTAGTAATCTTACCTTTTACACCTACTTCTACGGATGTAGATTTATTGATTTGGTTGTTATATCGGTAACGAAGATTGGATTTACCATTAATATCATTTACTTGGAATTCATTGTATAGGTAATCCATGGATGTATAACGCATACCAAATCCTGCGTAAGCCGTCCAATTTTTATTAAAATCATACTCACCACTGATAACACCATATTTCTCTGTTACACGACGATATGTTCCGTCAGCGCCATATTTCTTATGATGGTCTGCATTTTTCACAGTAAACACATCTTGTTTCGTACTAGCTAAGAACTTATTGCCAAATGTAATGCGGTATTGTGGATTTTCAATTTCATTATATACATATCCCAAATCAATAGCTGCACGTACTTTTTCACCACGCATATCAGCGCCAATTGCTACTGTACTTGCATTATTTTTTTCGTTATCATTAGATGTTTCACCATTACGGTTCAACACATTTACACGTACACCGTATTTGTTATTATCACCAAAACGATGTCCTACATCTACATGTTGTGTGAATTGAGAGCCATTACCGAAGGATAATTTCACCTTTGTAATATCTTTATCTGTAGCACGTTTTGGTACAAAGTTGATTGTACCTCCAATAGTACCATTTGGGGGCATACCACCTAACAAAGCAGCTGGCCCTTTAATAACATCTACACGTTCAATACTTTCAGTACCGGTATAAAAGCGTGGAGAAATATTGTACAAGCCATTAAATTGCGTATCTTGTTGTGTTGTACGGAATCCACGAATCGACCAAGCGCTAGAAGCACCTGATAAGGATTGATCTTTGACAGAAGCATCATTGGCTACAATATCAATTACATTGGATGCCTGTTTATTTTCCATCAACTCATTTGTATAACCAGTAACGTTAAACGGTGTATCAATAAAGGATTGGTTACCCAACACACCCATTAAACTAGATTGAGATACTTGACCACCTGCATACGCACCTTCTACTGAAGGTGTTGCAACCGCTTCTTCTACTGCCGCACGAGCTGGTGCATGCACCACAAATTCACCTAAATCGAATACTTGTACAGCATGCGCTGTGCCACCAAATTGGAAAAAGGACACCCGTGGCTGCTGCAAAATGATAACAATTGCTTTTTTGTCTTGTTATTCATAATATACTCCTAACACAAAAACCTTACCAAGATATACATTCTATACCTTTATATAATAAATATTATCACTATAAATTTAATTACGCAATGGATTTCTTCATCTTTTCTTCATGTTTTTATGCTAATTTTTGAAATAATTATTCTTTTCATTCATAGAAGTAGTGTAGGAGATGAATTTAATTAAACTATCTCATTCAACTCCCTAATATCCCCATTAATTAGACATATTTATATATTCTTCTAGTGATGTATATAAAAATATACCTTTCTATATATATCACTAAATACCTATACTTGCTCATCTATTTTTAACATTTTTTTATTCATCTCGAATAATTTATATTTTTATTTTAAATAAATGATAATAACAATCTTCATCTATATTAATAAGATGCACTAACTATTATGAGAATTACACTAAACTTAAGCATTTTTATATTAAAAAAAGACTATACATCATGCAAACGCATCATCTCATAGTCTCTTTTAATCTTAGATAGTTTACTATCCAGATCCTATATTTTTAATATCTATTATAACATTAATATATGTTTTCCATATGGTATCTAATCATATTCTTAATAGACAAGTAAAGTATCATCATCTTTTCTCTTCTCTAACTTTCCGTTTGCCCCATTTCTTTTAAAAAAACTTCTCCGTCACTTTGCTAGTAGCATTCACATAAGGTAAGTTTTTCACCTTCCCGATCTTTTAGCACTTTCTTTCACCATCTTTTGAAAAGCTTTTTCTACCTCTTTATCTGGTTGCATAATACCGTTCATAGTATGTCCTCCTTTTTCTCATACAGTATATACCTCAGTATACAAAAAAATTCCTGGAGGGTATAAAAAGAACCATCCATCGGATGGTTCTTACTATAGTGGACGATGACAGGATCGAACTGCCGACATCCTGCTTGTAAGGCAGGCGCTCTCCCAGCTGAGCTAATCGTCCATATGGTGACCCGTGGGGAATCGAACCCCCGATACCGCCGTGAAAGGGCGGTGTCTTAACTCGCTTGACCAACGGGCCTTGTATGGCTCCTCGAGTAGGACTCGAACCTACGACCGATCGGTTAACAGCCGATTGCTCTACCTGCTGAGCTATCGAGGAATAATACAAGAATTATTATATAGCACTTGCAATTAAATTGCAAGTGTTTTTATAAATTTTATATTTTCATTTCGTGTAATTCAATTATATTCGCTAAAAATTCAGAATTACCTAGCTTACTAGCTTGCATAGCATCTTCTATGGCATCACTCATTAGCTCTGCTGCCAAAGTGCCTACCACATTCACATCAGCTACTATCCACCTACTAAACTCACTAACGCTGCCAGTCACCGAGAACGCATACACAGTATCTCCATCAGACAGGGTCCCCACAGGGCGAATAGACCGCGCATATCCATTAGTAGCCATCATAGCAACCTTAGTTAATTCACCTTTATTAAAGATAGCATTTGTCACAATAGCTCCAATGGTAGTGTTTCCTTTTTCCAAACCTAGAACCGCTTCATCTCGAGCATTGCTATCCTTTAGCAGCGCATCCTCCATGCTATCTATTACAGATTTCCCACCAATGGCTTGCTTTCAATAACACCTTCGTATTGGTCATACATTAGCTGACATGCATCTAGAATGCGCCCACGGCCCTTCATCCATCACGCCCCCTAGGGCATGACCCTGTCGATCGTACACATTGCCGAATGCATTCACCACTACGACAGCTCCTACCACAAGGTCTCCTAGTTTCGCCGCTGCATACCCCTATGCCACCCTTCATAGCTCGTTCCATGCCACACACTTTGCCTACCGTCGCCCCTGTACCGGCACCTACATTGCCAGACATAGGTTCTGTGCTTGTGAAAGTCCTTTCACAGGTATCATACGCCATTTTCCTGTTAGGACGTGCCTTGGGATTGCCATAGGACAAGTCGTAAATATCGCTTTGACACACGATAGGCACCACCCCATAGGCAGTAGGAAAGCCAATATTCCGCGCTTCTAAGGATTGCATAACCCCATCACTGGCGCAGAGCCCAAAGGCAGATCCACCGCCTAAGACCAAGGCATTCACTGGCGTTGGCGCCGTCGTCGGTTCTAGAACGCCACTTTCTCGGGCTGCCGGACCACCGCCACTAATATGCATGCCCCCTTGGGCACCACCAGGAAAGCGCAATACGGTCAGCCCTGTTTTGCCATCAGAATCTGTAGCATTCCCTACCTTTACAAAATCTATTTCATTCCATGATATTCGTTCCATAGTTCTCATTTACCTCTACTCATCCATTTTCATACCTTATTATCCTACACTAGCGTACAAACTATATATCTCACTGGATGCATCCTTACCACAGTATATTGTACAGTATATTTTTCAGATATAACTGCAATAATTATCTCCCTAGTATTCCATCCCCATCATAGCACAAACAGGTACCTCTTTCTACTAGAGATACCTGTTGATGACTGATATACGAACTATGTTCACACAGATTCTGACTGTTATTAGATACTATGAAAGCTGTAGCCACACAGATTAACATACTACTAAATATTATAAAACCTAACGATACATAGATTAGTTATGCGCTTCTACTTTCAAAAATCGCTTCTGTCAATAATTCTTCTGTCACTACATAGGGGCTAATCACCACATCACGAACGGAAGCCGCTTTTTTTCACAATCATTGGGATATGTTCCTTTGTTAATCCCATGTCAGAAAGTTTTGTAGGCCATCCAATTTGACGGTACACCGAAAGCCAGCGAGTTAATTCCTCATCTTGCTTATCTGCTGCAAATAATACTAAGAGACCGTAAGCCACCATTTCTCCATGAAGGTGGTTTTCTTCTGTATGAGGGTCTTCGGCACAACCGTAGCAAACGGCATGTGCGATAGTACTGTTAAAGTCCCCTGGCATGCATCCAGAAACGATACCTGTCGTGAGCACTACGGCCATCACCAATTCATCAAAGAGACGATTACGTTCCCCTTGCTCATTGGCAGTAAGAGCTTCACGACCATGTGCAAAAATTGGTTCTGCACACATCTTAGATAAAGACAAGCCTACTTGTACATTATAAGACAAATCTCGACCACGTGTAGCCATATGCGTTTTCATAATGTTTCGCAATGGTGTCACCCATACCCTGCCCAGAAATATTGACTTGGGGCTTTCACCAAAATGTCTGCATCGATGAACGTATGCACTGCTGGACGTTTCATAAAAAGCAACACTATCAAAAGTATGGTCTACGCTATAGATAGCAATGGCCTCAGATGTAGCTGCGCAGGTAGCTGCAATAGTAGGCACTGTGATGACAGGAATATCTCCTAATTCAATACTCGTTAATTTTTGTAGTATCTAGGGCTTTACCGCCACCCACACCGATGAGGAAGTCTGCCGCTTGCAAAGGATTCCTTTTCTCGCCAGTTCATTCGTTACAGCGTACGCACATTCACCGCCAAAATGCACCACTTCTAGTACCTCAACCCCTGCTTTTTCTAAAGCCGGTTGCAAGAAAGGTAATGCCACGGATAACGATGTATCCCCACCGATAATGACAGTTTTCTTACCCTAATTGTTTTGTGTAATCTCCAATAGTGTCAAAAATTTCATGTCCTCCAAAGCTATAGCTTGGCAATGTATGTACAGGTCTCATCCAATCATCCTTTCTGCGAGTCCACTTAGGGCGTACCATTGTATGTTAAAACGTAATACAAAAGTATTATAGGACCATTGGAAAGAAATTGCAATCACTATAGGAGAACCATATACATGGTACTATGGTTATACCCCACACCTATGAACGTCTTAACACACTCGATTGACAGGTTCCTCTTGTAAGAATGCCACGATATTATCCATCACAATATGCGCCCGTGTCACAAATGCTTCTTGGCTCGCAAAGGCAATATGCGGTGTTAACACTGTACGAGGTGCATCACATAATGGGTGATCTGTTGGGATTGGCGGTTCAACTTCAAACACATCGATGCCAGCTCCTCGTAATTTGCCTGCATGTAAGGCTTTCGCCAACGCTTCATTATCCACTACAGGACCACGTGCTGTATTAATCAATACCGCTGTATCTTTCATCATATCAATGCGTTTTGCATTGATTAAATGGCGTGTAGCATCATTTAACGGTACATGCAAGGATAAAATATCCGACTCTCGCACTACTGTGTCTAAATCAGCAAAGGCAAAGCCTTCTGCTACTAATTCTGGTTTCTCTGAACGATTGTAAGCAAGTACGTGGCAACCAAAGGCCTTGGCAATACGAGCGACAGCCACACCGATAGCCCCCATACCTACAACACCAAAGGTTTTACCGTGCAGTTCAAATCCAAGCAGTCCATCTTTAGTGCCACCTGTACGTGTACGTCCATCGCAAGGTAACACATTACGCATGACAGAAATAGCAAGACCAAACACTAACTCTGCTACGGCTTGTGTTGAATAGCCTGCTGCATTGCTCACAACGATACCTTTTTCACAACACGCATTTAAATCCACATGGTCCACTCCTGTGAAAAGCCACAGAAATAAACTCTAAGTTTGGACATTGGCGAATAATCTCGCCAGACAAAGGTTGGTTCGCTAAGATAATGATAGATGCTTCACGAACACGGTCCAATAACTTTTACTTGGTCCATTTCCTTCGTACCATGCACAACCAATTCATAGCCTTGTGCCTTGAATGGCTCTGCTAAAGATTGCAATAATTCTTCGGCTACTCCTAATGGTTCCATGACACAAATTTGTTTCATACTCTTACCTCACTATATTTTTATAACATGCAACTACTAGGAATATTCCCTATGGTTTAGACTCATTAATTTGTCAAACTACGGACTGGTGCCGGAATACGACCACCACGGCGAATAAACTCTTCAGAGCTAAATGGATGAACCTTAATAATCGGTGCATATCCTAAAAGACCACCAAACTCTACAATGTCTCCTACTGTCTTATTCGGTACTGGAATGAGTCGTACAGCTGTCGTTTTATTATTAATCATACCGATAGCCGCTTCATCCGCAATGATTGCAGAAATAGTCGCTGCGGAAGTATCCCCTGGAACAGCAATCATATCTAACCCAACAGAGCATACACAAGTCATAGCTTCTAATTTATCTAGAGATAAACTACCTAATGTAACCGCATCAATCATGCCCTTATCTTCGCTGACAGGAATGAAAGCACCACTTAATCCACCTACGTGAGACGATGCCATAAGCCCTCCTTTTTTTCACCGCATCATTCAACAAGGCTAAGGCCGCTGTTGTACCATGGGTGCCACAGGCTTCAAGCCCCATTTCTTCTAACACATGTGCCACGGAGTCCCCTACGGCAGGTGTTGGCGCCAAGGAAATATCGATGATGCCAAATTGTTTATTCAACCTACGGGATGCTTCTTGTGCCACTAATTGCCCCCACACGAGTAATTTTTGAAAGCTGTTCGCTTTAATAGTTTCTGCCACCACATCAAATGGTTCGCCTTTCACAGATTCCAAAGCATGTTTCACCACCCCAGGACCGCTGACACCTACACTAATTGTAGTCTGCCCTTCTGTGACCCCATGAAACGCGCCTGCCATAAATGGATTATCTTCTACAGGGTTGCAAAAAATAACAAGTTTCGCTACACCCCTAAAAGCATCTCTGTCTGCTGTGAGACGAGCCGTTTCTTTCACAATATGTCCCATTTCAGCCACTGCGTTCATATTGATACCAGCCTTTGTAGAGCCAATACCTACAGAACTACACACGATATCTGTGGTTGCTAGAGCCTCTGGAATGGAGGCAATGAGCTTGCGATCTCCTTCTGTATACCCTTTCGACACCAAAGCAGAGAAACCACCGATGAAATTTACGCCTACCGCTTTTTGCTGCTTTATCTAAGGCACGAGCAATAGGCACATAGTTGGGCAAATTAGAAGCTCCACCAATTAAAGAAATAGGCGTTACAGAAATACGCTTGTTAATAATTGGCACCCCTAGTTCACGCTCTAAGTCTTCCCCTGTTTTTCACAAGGTACTCCGCTTCTTTTGTAATATGGTCATAAATACGAGTGCACATGCGATCGCCATCTTCAGAGACACATCCTAATAGACTAATCCCCATGGTTATGGTCCGCACATCTAGTTTATTATCTTGAATCATCCGATTCGTTTCTAAAATATTTTCTATACTTAACATAGGTACCCTCGCTTATCCCACACGATGCATACTTAAAAAGATGGCTGCATTTTGAGCCAAAATTTGAACACCCTAACCGTTCACCTTCTGCTACTAGCGCTTTTTGGATACCACTTAGCATCGGCGGAGTCACTCACTTCACACATCATAATCATATTAAAGATACCATCCAAAATCGTTTGGTTAATGGACACTACATTTACTTCATTGTCCGCTAACACTACGGGTAACTCCCTGCAATAATACCTACTCTATCTTGTCCTACCACTGTCACAACTAATTTCATACTTTTCATCTCCTATTAAATGTGTATTAATTTTTAGCTTTATTATAAATTATCATCATATAAATTTCAATAAATATATAAAAATCCTTGACTTTCACTATAAACTATGAAATAATAATACGATTTGTGAAACAAGGAGGTTCCTATGGCAGATGATCGTTTAATTGTAGCCTTAGATGTGTCCTCGATGGAAGCCATGACGTCCATCGTCGCATCCTTAGGCGATTCCGTCAGCTATTACAAAGTTGGCATGGAACTATTCTATGCAGCAGGCGAACAAACTGTAGCCTATTTGCGAGACCACAATAAATCTGTATTTCTTGACTTGAAATTACATGATATCCCGAACACTGTGGCTCACGGCATTAAATCCTTAACACGGCTAGGCGCCAAGCTCATTACCATCCATAGCCAAGGTGGCAAGGTGATGATGGAAGCCGCTATGAAAGCGGCCAAGGAACAAGCAGAAGAGCTCGGCGTGGAGCGTCCAAAGCTATTGGCTATCACAGCCCCTAACGAGCTTTGATGATGAAAGCTGGTCCGCTATTGGTGGGTCTTTACCAATTTCAGAGCATGTTGTGAAGATTAGCGAAGCTAGCCAAAGAGGCTGGTGTAGATGGCGTTGTCGCTTCTCCATTAGAAGCAAAACTGATTCGTGAAGCTTGTGGTGATGATTTCTTAATCGTTACCCCTGGCATTCGCCCATCCTTTGCAGCTACCAACGACCAAAAGCGTATTGCTACACCAAGTAGCGCACTACAAGATGGAGCCTCTCGCATTGTAGTAGGTCGACCAATTACACAGTCGGAGAACCCACAAGAAGCAGTTCGTTTAATTATTGAGGAAATGGAGACAGTTCAAAAATGATGACAGAAGACAATGTAAAACAATTATCGATCGATACACAAGCTATTTTTAGAAGGACATTTTCTTGTTAACGTCCGGACTTCACAGCCCTATGTATGTGGAAAAAGTTTAACGTTTTATCCCATCCAAAAATACACAGAGCAATTATGCCAAGAATTAGCTCGCCGTTTTTGAAGACCAAAACGTAGAACTTGTGATTGGACCTATGACTGGTGGCATCTTGTTGGCCCACGAAGTAGGTAAGGCTTTAGGCACTCGTGCTATCTTTACAGAACGAGAAAAAGGTAAAATGACATTGCGCCGTGGATTCCGCATTGAAAAAGGACAACGTGTTCTCATCGTAGAAGACATTGTGACTACAGGCGGATCTGTTCGTGAAGTTGTTGACGTAGTGAACGAAGCTGGCGGCGAAATCGTTGGCGTAGGCCTTCTTGTAAACCGCAGCGGTGGTAAAGCTGACTTTCGGTGTACCAAAATGACAAAGTACAAGCCTTGTTGAACTTAACTGTACCAACATTTGAAGCTGATGCATGCCCACTTTGCCAAAATGGCACACCGATGACAGAACGTGGTAGTAAACATATTAAATAAAAGGCTCTCTGTCAAATGTTGGGGTATTCACCCTACGAGTCTTCTTTGGCACCAATCATATGTATGGTTGGTGCCATTCTTTTTGCTCAAAAGTAGAATACGTACTCTAAATCTACCAAAGTGGCGAAGTCCATAGCTTATCCGTTTTAATACTTTAATTTTGTTGTTAGTTCCTTCTGTGTATCCATTAGAATATGGAAGTAAGAATGCATTAGTTAATTGCGTCATCCATGCAGGAAATGATGTAAAGAAGTTATTAAATTCATTTAAGCCAGATGCTTTTACTAATTCCAACCAATGCGTTAAATGTGCAGCTATTCTTTGTTTACCATAGATTGAAAAGATTTTTCTAAAAGAAAGTTTTAAAGCATATGCTTTTCGTAAATCATCAGATATTCTGAGTATTTCACATAGTTTAATATGTTCGGCTTCCGTTAAATGGTCTGGATGCTTCATTAGTACACGTCGATTCTGTTTTAACATACGTGAATAAGCAGCCAGTTTATGTTGCTCACGCTTTCTAACTCGCTCTACCGCCCAATCTACAAGTCGACATACATGGTATCGATCACAGATAATATGCGCATGTGGAAATAGCGCCTCCATGATGCGCTTAAATTGTATGGACATATCCATTACAATAAACTTAACTTGTAGGCGATCCTTATGTTTAAATGATGCAAAATAGTGGATTAATGCTTGCGTATCACGTTTCGGTAAAATATCTAATATTTCATGTGTATCTGGATTAGTTAAATTAACTTGGTATTGGTAGCCTTCTGCATTTCCTTTAAACTCATCAATACCAATCACAGTGGGTAAGGTCTTGGGCTTAGGTATAGTGATCATAGAGCAATAACGTAATACTGTAGTAATAGATGTATCACACTCGTTAGCAATAGCTGTATAGGTTACACTTTCAGTAAGTTTATCAAATAGCATTCTAATATCAGTTACACTTAGTTGCATATGTTTTCGTACAAATGGATTGCTTTCAGCAAAAGAATGACCACAATGCGGACAAATATACCGACGCTGTCTGTATTTTCCAATTAGTGGACCTCGTTGTACTTTTCCAAACTTTACAGTACGTATGCGGTAATCCTTAATATGCTTTGTGGTTTCTCCACACTTTGGGCAAATATGTGATGTTGCTGGTAATTCTATGTCAAAAATAAATATTCCGTCTAATTCATAGCTATTTGTAATATATTCTTGTTTTACATTATGTAAAAATTCAGTATAATCAGTAGTAGGCATATAAGCTCACATCCTTTCTTTAGGACTTTGACACTTTTATTGTAAAAGCATGTGAGCCTTATATGCTTATTTTTAAAAATAATGTTGGAAGTGACACCGTAGTGGTGTCACCCCAACATTATTATAGAGCCAGAAAATACTATAAAGTGCTTTCATATTAATTAGTATAAACAGGATCGTAATCAGCAGGCACCGGAGCAACGATACTCACAAAGACAATATCTTCCGTTCCAGTATTTTTGCACCATGACATTCACCCTTTTTAGATACTATAACTTGCCCCTTTGTAAAAGGCACCTCAGTATCCGGCGTTGGATAAAATACCCCTGTTCCTTGCAATACAACCCATATATCATCAGAATTATGATGATAATGCTTTGGTAAGGTTTGACCAGGTTTAATAACCCAAACTGAACCACCTGTGGAATCAGTTTGATAAAATGGCGTCCTAACAGCCTTCTCCAAACTTTCAACTTTCACAAGTTCCATATCAAAAATACGTTGATTACTCATAACACTCTCACCTTTCATCGATTAACAACTAATGAGTTCCAGAAGCATATTCACCCATATTTACATCAAGCACTGCTCTCACCGGTTGAACTAGGGAATCCTCATACTGCAATGTCCATTGCACATTTGAATCCAATTCCCCACTCTCTGGGCCGCTAATAGTATCACCATCACCAACAGGATTGTCATTTTCAAAAATAAAAATACAACATATATATATGCATGAATAACTACATCATCAGGATTCATGCCATGAAAGTGATACTGCACATCAGGCAAGAATAAAGTGCTCATCCCCACCGAGTCAACCATCATATCGTCTGTACCTTGAATGTTAATGAATTATATCCTGCTTCGGATTTAATTCGGTCGAATTCGACTGAATTAAAATTTAGATTATAAACCTCCTCTCACCTTATACAAAAATAAATAATATATTATTACCTAAATTATACAATAAATCTGGCTCTCTAGTAAATATTACATCATCTAAGATGAGCAGATAGGGCAGATATATTAACCGTTATATCCTTTAATTTTTTAATGCTTCTACTAAACGACGCAATGCCACCATGTACGCAGCCAATCTTGGGTATACTTTAAACTCTTCTTGCATAGCCCATACTTCTTCGAAGCTTTTCTTCATGTTTTTCGCTAATTTTTCGTTTACTTCTTCTTCCGACCAGTAGAAGCCAGCTTTGTTTTGTACCCATTCATAATAGGATACCACTACGCCTCCGCCATTCGCTAATACGTCTGGCAATACAGGAATACCTTTTTCAAAGAAGTATAAGTCTGCATCTTTGGTTAATGGTCCGTTAGCACCTTCCAAGATTAATTTTGCTTTTTACTTCTTTCATATTGGCTTCGTTCACTTGGTTTTTCCAAGGCTGCTAAGTATAACACGTCTACGTCTAACAACAATAGTTCTGGATTCGAAATGCGTGTCATACCTGGTTCTTCATAGCCTTCCAAAGAACGTCCATGGGAGTTTGCATATTCGTAGGCTTTTTCTACATCGATGCCATTTGCATTGTACAGAGAACCATGTACGTCACCGATGGCAACGATTTTAGCACCTTCACGATGCATCAATAAAGCACCAATAGATCCTACATTACCAAAAACCTTGTACAGCAATCGTCAAATCTTTAATAGATTTACCTTGTTTTTCCAAGTAGGAAAGTAATGTAAACATACAGCCACGACCTGTTGCTTCATTACGACCTAAAGAACCACCAATTGCTAATGGTTTACCTGTTACGATCCTGGTGTCCATTGACCAGTTAACGCACTGTACTCATCGACAATCCAAGACATGATTTGCGGATTTGTGTTCACATCAGGAGCTGGCACATCTCGTTCTACCCCAATGATAGGAGCAATTTTACGAACGAAACCACGTGTTAACCGTTCCAACTCTCTTTCACTTAACTTTCTCGGATCTACCTTGATACCGCCTTTACCACCGCCATATGGTAAATGAGCAATGGCATTTTTGATTGTCATCCAAGCACCCAATGCACGCACTTCATTTTCATCTGCATCTGGGTGAAAGCGCAATCCACCTTTAGATGAGCCAAGAACGGAGCTATGTTGGCATCGGTAGCCAGTAAATACTTCCACATGTCCATCATCCATTTGTACTGGAATAGCCACGTTCATTTCACGTTCAGGGTGACGCAACACTTCATAGTCATTGCGTGGAATGCCCAATGTGTCCGCTGCTAAGTCTAATGTTTGCAGCATATTTTTCATAAGGGTTGTAATTTGCCATAATACCACCTCGTTTTTACATAGAATATACATTGTGTATACCCTAATAGTATCTACAACTCATTCCTCATGACTATAGGTTTTTAAAAATCCCACTTATCTTATAGGTAAATAAAAATTTTTAAAAATATTTTGCAAACATATCTGTGGAAGATAGGGATGCTATCTTAGCAGGGTTACAGATAGTAGCTGATTCTATCATCAATCAGATAGAATCAGCTGTTCTTTCGTATTGAAAAATTGTCGACAACTCAAGTATCCTGCTATAGCAATGGCAATAGATATGGTTGAAAAAGACATAAAGATAACAATAATCTGGATTTAATGGCCTCCATAGGACTCATGCCTGCCAAGATTAAGCCTACGTCATCATCCCAGGCAAAAGACACAATCCCCAATGTCTTCGCACTATCGATGGTAGGTTGCAAACTAAAGATAAGAGCTGCTCGCAAGATGGCTTTACAAGCTTGCATAGGCGTAGCCCCTAAAGCTAACTTAATCTGAATCTCTTGTTGACGACTCTTAAAGCTCGTTGTAATTTGGCGGAAACACAATCCCTACTGCCACCATAGCCCCCTGACATGACCATGCCACCTACAGGAATCATTTGATACGGTGTAAAGGATAAGACGTTAGCACTTAATAATACTGCTAACGTAAGGACAGCCCCAATACCGATACTAGCGCCTGCAATCCATGAGGCATGTTTGATGCCAGATCCTCGTTTACCGCCATTGATAGCGGCAATCGATCGAGCATCACCAACAATACACCACCAGTAAACAAAGGATGGTCGGCACCAAAATGAAATGGAGTACATAGCCTACCACCACTAGCTGCACTACCGCTCGCAAGGCACTATGCAATATTTCTAGTTCTAACCGTATTTTCTGCTGATAAGATACGATAACAGCCATGGCGATAAGCACAGTTGCCATCAACAAGGATTCATTAGATAAGGCATTAAAGCTCCCCATGTAGCACCTCACTATCTGCAATAAGACCGTCTTTCACAGTGATGCGACGTTGCCCCATACGAACACTTTGCTCTAGATTATGAGTGACCTGTAACAAAGTTAATCCTTCCTTGTGTAGTTGTCATAAGGCCTTGTTCCACCCACTCCGTATTTTCTGTATCCAAGGCAGATGTTACCTCATCTAATAGCAATACTTCTGGGGCAAACAACAAACTGCGAATCAAGCAAATCCGTTGCATTTCTCCACCGGATAACTCTGTATTCGACTTCTCTAACAACTGCAGATCCATATGAAACAAATCGAATAGGTCTTTGATTCTTGCTTCGTCAACAGCACGACCTCGCATAGTAAAAGGAAAGGCTAGATTACCTCGCACAGTTTGCCCGAATAAATAGGGTTGTTGGAAACAGTACGCCACTCGTTGGCGATACTCTGTCGGTGCATAGCTTTCAATAGGGCCTACCTTGAAAGAAAAATCGTACCTCCCGTAGGAGATATCAAGGAACTTGCCAATTTTAATATCGTACTCTTACCGCTCCCAGAAGGACCCACGATAGTAATATCTTTCACCAGCGTCGACAGAAAAGAAATATCCTGCAAAATCTGACGGCCATGAATCTCTAAAGAAATATGTTCAAAATGTAATATTGACATAGTGCACGCTCATTATAGAAATTATAAATCGATAACTAGTTCCACTGGACAATGATCGGATCCAAAAATATCTGCATGGATTTTCGCCTCTTGGATTTTATCAGCAATGCTGTTGGATACTAGGAGTAGTCAATTCTCCATCCTACGTTCCGTTCACGAGCTTTGCCCATGTAAGACCACCAGCTATAAGCATCTACCGCATCAGGATATAAATAGCGGAATGTATCTGTAAATCCAGCCGCTAGTAGTTCTGTCATTTTTTCACGTTCTTCATCACTGAAACCAGCATTTTTACGATTTGTTTTAGGGTTTTTCAAGTCGATTTCTTGATGGGCAACGTTAAGGTCACCACACAGGATTACCGGCTTTTTCGCATCTAATGCTAGTAAATACTCACGGAATGCCACTTCCCATTCCATGCGGTACTCCAAGCGAGCCAATTCACGTTGGCTATTTGGTGTATAGCACGTCACTAAGTAAAACTTTTCATATTCCACCGTGATCACACGCCCTTCTTGGTCATGTTCCTCAATGCCGATGCCATTCACTACGGAAATTGGCTTTTCTTTTGTGAAAATAGCCGTACCGCTATAGCCTTTTACCGCACTATTCCAATATTGTTCATGATTTGGTAAAAACCATTTCAATTTGCTCTGGCTGTAATTTAGTTTCTTGTAAGCAGAACATATCCGCATCCAATGCATCGAATGCATCCATAAATCCTTTTGTCATGGCTGCACGCAAGCCATTGACATTCCAAGATATTAATTTCATTGTTAGTACCTCATATTGTCTATTAATAAAAATATATATTGATTATATCACAAACTTTCAATATATATGATGCACATTAAGAATCATTCTATATAAGAAATAGAGCACATACGACATATGTCGATTTGCCCTTAATGCTATCTATTTATTGTAAATGAATTTTGTCTTTCCAATTCATAATGTGTGCCAATTCTTCTGAAAGCACCTCTTTGCCAACACGAATTTGACGAGCTACACACTCTGGTGCTGTACCACTGTAGTTGCTACGTCCCGCTACGCACGCTTCGATAGTGATAGCATCTAGGATATCCGCTTCAAAATGATGTGAAATAGCTTTGAAATCATCTACGGATAGATCCAAACAATACGCAATCTTTTTCGATACAATGTTGTACCGCTGCTCCTACGATGGCGTGAGCTTCACGGAACGGTACGCCTTTTTCGCCAAGTAGTCCGCCATATCTGTAGCGTTGGAGAAATCATCGTCCAACACCGCTTTTGTATGGTCTCCATTGACTTTCATATGGCGTAACATATCCGCCGTAATAGAGATGGCGAAATGCAACGTATCGATGGTGTCGAAAACCCCTTCTTTATCCTCTTGCATATCCTTATTGTATGTCATTGGTAGACCTTTTCATGGTTGTAGAAGTCCCATCAAATGACCGTAGATACGACCTGTTTTACCACGCACTAATTCGCATACATCTGGATTTTTCTTCTGCGGCATAATGCTAGAACCTGTGCAATGTGCATCGTCTAGTTCGATGAACCCAAATTCTGTGCTAGACCAGGATTAATTCCTCGCTCAGACGGCTTAAATGCATCATCACTTTCGCCCCAAAGCTGAGGAACTCTAATACATAATCACGATCGCTAACAGCATCCATACTGTTTTCATAAATGGCATCGAAATGTAACAATTCCTTCGTCATGTGTTGATCGATAGGATAGGTGGTACCCGCCAAAGCGCCTGCCCCTAATGGCATCACATTGGCATGTTTAAAGATTAACGGCAAATTATCGAAGTCACGGCTTAACATGAGAAGTATGCCATCAGGTGATGACTAAATAATACTGGTTGCGCCCGTTGTAAATGAGTATATCCAGGGATAATCACATCTTTGTATTTCTCTGCCACTTCTAAGAAAGCTTGTTGCAAATTCACAAGCTCCTCACCCATGTGTACCACCGCCTTGCTGGATGTACATATGTAAATCCACCGCCACTTGGTCATTACGGCTACGTCCTGTATGCAGACGTCCACCCGCTTCACCAATAGCATCAGTTAAGCGTTTTTCGATATTCATATGGATATCTTCTAATGCCACAGAAAACTCAAAGTCTCCTGCATCAATCTGTGTTTCAATAGCCTGTAAACCTGCTACGATGGCATTTTTATCTTCCTGAGAAATGATGTGTTGCTCTGCTAGCATCGTTGCATGAGCAATGCTGCCTGCCACATCTTCTTTATACATGCGGGAGTCAAAGGAAATAGAGGACGTGAAGTCCTCTACTGCCTTATCCGTCCCTTTGGTAAAGCGTCCGCCCCAAAGTTTCGCCATTATTTTAAACCTGCTTTCTCTTTCATTAATGCATTGATTGTTAAAGGCAATCCGAATAAGTTGATGAAACCTTCTGCATCAGCTTGGTTATATACATCATCTTCTTCAAATGTTACAAATTCTTGGTTATACAAGGAATATGGAGATGTAGATCCTGCACTGATAATATTACCTTTGTACAATTTCAACGTCACTTGACCTGTTACAGTTTGTTGTGTGCTGTCCACGAAGGCTTGCAAAGCGCTCATCAATGGAGCAAACCACATGCCATCATACACAAGTTCTCCATATTTATTCGCTACTAATTCTTTATAATGGTATGTCGCTCTATCTAAGCAAAGATATTCTAATTCTCTGTGCGCATACATGATGATGGCTCCACCAGGGTTTTCATAGACACCACGAGATTTCATACCGACTAACCGATTTTCTACAATATCTACAATACCGATACCATTAGCAGCGCCGATTTCATTCAAAGTTTGTAAAATTGTAAGCGGGGACATAGCTTGACCATTCACCGCTACTGGCACACCTTCTTTGAAGTCAATTGTCACCATAGTTGGAGCATCTGGCGCTTCTTCTGGAGATTTGCTCACTAAATATACATCATTTTTAGGTGCATTCTTAGGATCTTCTAAGTCGCCACCTTCATGGGATAAATGCCATACGTTTTGGTCCATGGAGTAAGGATGTTTTTTTGTTGCCACTACTGGAATGTCATGTTTCGCTGCATATTCCATGCAATCTTCCCTGAGATTTCAATTCCCATTCACGCCATGGAGCAATGATCTTTGTATTCGGTGAAAGTGCTTTGATTGTCAATTCAAAACGCACTTGGTCATTCCCTTTACCTGTAGCACCGTGAGCGATAGCATCTGCCCCTTCTTGTGCTGCTATTTCTACTAATTTTTTAGCAATTAATGGTCTTGCAAAGGAAGTACCTAATAAGTATTTACCTTCATATACTGCCCCTGCTTTTTACAACTGGCCAAATATAATCGGATACAAACTCTTCTTGTGCATCAATGATATACGCTTTTTGTAGCACCAGATTTGATAGCTTTTTCTCTACGGCATCATAATCTTCTGGTTGACCTAAGTTCACGCATACAGCGATGACTTCTGCACCATAGTTTTCTTTTAACCAAGGAATAATAACAGATGTGTCTAAACCGCCGGAGTAGGCTAATACTACTTTGTTAATGTTGCTCATAATTGACCTCTTTCTTTGTGTAAATGACTGCTGTGCAGTGCTTGTTTGTATCTTATGAACGTATTATACAACTACATGTATAATAATGCAAGTATTTTTTTATAAAAATTCTTTTTATATACATTTTTATTCTATCTTATACCAGTTTATAGGCAATATCTATAACCTGTAACCACATCACTCTTCTATGACTACATCATACTTTCCACTAATATACATTACCAAACGAACGCACTCTGCTCAAGTCTAATCGGGTCATTCAATATTCCCTACACAATGTTAATAGCCAACAAATCTTTTCTACTGTTATAATCCATTCCTCCTATTGTTGATACACCTTAGATATGATATGATGAAGCCATGAAAACACTTTTAAAACTCATCCTTGTGCTCGCTTTGGCAGCTGGTGGTTTTATATTGGTTCGCTGGGTATACTCCAGGAGGCAGTTCCACCCCTACGCAACATGTGCACAAACCACAAAAAGAACAAACTATCGAACAAGGAGAAGATCAACTTTCCAGAATCGACCGCATTAAACGTCTCTTTCATTTCAAAGAAGCTGTAGAGGAGGCCATGGATAAACGGGTGCCACTAGAGCATCGCGTTCGCAGCGAAGACATTAGCCCTATTGTGAAACAAGCATTAGTGGCTACGGAAGATAAACGTTTTTATGATCATGGAGCGGTGGATTTCTTTAGTATTGGTCGTGCCTTGTATACCAATACCATAGCTGGACAAACGGTAGAAGGTGGTAGTACCATTACCCAACAATTGGTGAAAAAAATTTATTCTTATCCTCCAAGCGCATCATGTCTCGTAAGGTGGAAGAAGTATTTCTTGCTTATTTGATGGAGCATTATTACAGTAAAGATGAAATCATCACCATGTACCTAAACACCATTTATTATGGTACCGATTACTATGGTATTAAATCTGCCTCTGAAGGATACTTCAACGCAGAGCCGAAGGATCTTAACTTAAGTCAAGCTGCTGTGCTCGCAGGCATTCCACAAGCTCCGTCTTACTTTAACCCAGTGAGCAATATAGATGCGACGAAACAACGGCAACGGACCGTATTAACCTTTAATGGCACAACAAGGGATTATCTCCTATGCCGACATCGACAAAGCCTATTATAAACGGCTAGATGCTCCGAAGAAACAACAGAACTACTAGTAAAAAGAGGAAAGTTGATACATTTCGTTCAACCTTCCTCTTTTTTATATTTATAACTTTTATATAGCTGTATCTATAAATATATCATCCATATTAGATACCACACTGCTATGAATCCCTAACCGCCCTAGCGTGATTCTATTACCCTGAGATTATCTTCCCAAATTCCTACTGGCACATAAATACTACCACTAGACATAGGTGCGATAGTACCTGATCATAAATTAATACGATATCATGATTTTCACGGGCAAAGAAACTATTTGGCTTACCTGCTGTGGCATCCGCATAGATAGCTTTCTTACCTTCTTTCGGCAATTGTTGTAATCCTGCTGTAATCGTTTCTTGTGGTAGTCCACCAAAAGTCACTTAAGGACAAGCTGCGACCTGTGGTCGTATTAAAAGTAAATCCTTTTTTCTACATTTACACCATTAGAAGCATTATCTTCAATAGTATAAGATGTAATTGTAACAGAAAAAATACCATTACCATCTGCTTTGACATCATAACTCATATAAAGATTTTGCCCTTCACCATCCAAATTTTTTTCATTAGCTTTATGTACTTGCTTGCGAAGTTTCTCCACATAGTCTGTAATCGTTTTTATTTATAGCCTTTGTTACATAAGGACTCACAGATTGCACAGTAGGGTACGCAATATTTAGATGATTCTCTTTAACCGTCTCCGGCTTTTACTGTTACTTGTAAGCGATCTGTAAATGCTTTTTACTGCTGGTGCCACAATCTGCTTATGGTCTTGCCTTGCCTTCATCATTTCGCCTCGAATCAGTCGATTCGCTTCTGGTGATGCTGTATTAGAAATCTTTTCACCCACTGCTACAGGTATTTCTTTCATTACCGTTATATCTGCCGCTTGAAATGACATTGGTATACAAAGAGCCGCGAACATAGCTCCCCACACTCTTTTTCATCCCTATACCTCCTTATTACATAAATTATTGTTACCATAATATATACACTACATATATGAACCCAATATGAATAATTATAGTATACTCCCTCTAATAGACTTATGTATACACAATTCACTACATTTTTTTATTGAAAGTCCTTGAGAATACTGTTACAATGAATAAGATAGTAGTGTATTTTAAGGAGGTATAACTATGAAGCATGATTTTATGAGTCATGATATTAGCTTACCGGAATTAACAGTCAGAGGCATGCTACTAGGTGCGATTATTACATTAATCTTCACAGCATCTAACGTATACCTAGGTCTGAAAGTAGGTTTGACATTCTCGTCCTCCATTCCGGCTGCTGTAATATCTATGGCAATCTTACGCTTCTTCAAGGATTCCAACGTTCTTGAAAACAACATGGTACAAACGCAAGCATCTGCTGCGGGTACCTTATCTGCAGTCATCTTCGTATTGCCTGGCCTATTGATGATTGGCTATTGGCAGAACTTTGACTTATTGGAAACATTGTTATTATCTGCCTGCGGTGGCTGTCTTGGGGTATTATTTACCATTCCATTACGCGCGCTATGGTTATGAACAGTGACTTACCGTATCCAGAAGGTCGTGCTGCTGCAGAAATTTTTAAAAGTAGGTTCTAGTGTTCCTGGTGAAAACAGTGAAACAATCTGGGGTATGAAAGAAATCGTATCCGGCGGTGTATTAGCTGGTGTCATCAGCTTTGTAACACAAGGTTTACGCGTATGAGGCGAATCTAAATCTTTCTGGTTCCCTGTGGCGCTGGTGCTACACAAATTCCATTCGGTTTCTCCTCTGCTCTATTGGGCGCTGGTTTCCTAATCGGTATTGCTAGTGGTATCGCTATCTTAATCGGTATGATTATTGCTTGGGGAGGTTTCGTACCATATTTAACAAACCATCTACCAAATCCAGATAATTTAGAAGCTATCAAATTCTCTAGCACAGTTTGGAAAACAAAAGTCCGCTTCATCGGCGCTGGTACTATTGGTGTCGCAGCGATTTGGACATTGTTAACATTAATCAAACCAATTATTGAAGGTATTAAATTATCTATCAAATCCATGACGGCTACCGCTGAATATCGCAACACACACCGTATGGATACAGATATGAAACCATCTACTATCGCTATTGTATTTGCCTTAATTATTATCGGTTTAATCATTTGCTTCTACTCTTTTGTATCTGCTCTTCCAATGTCTGCAAGCCTTGCTTGGACACTTGTCATTGCAGGTATCATAGTAGCATTGTTAATCGGTTTCTTCGTAGCTGCAGCTTGCGGTTACATGGCTGGTTTGATTGGTACTTCTGCAAGTCCAATCTCTGGTATCGGTATCATCGGTATCATCGTATCTTCTCTAGTAGTATTCGCTATCGGTTCTGCCAATGACTTATTATCTACTCCAGAAGGCGTAAAATTCTCTACTGCCTTGGCGATTTTCATGACATCTGTAGTTATCTCCATTGCAGCCATTTCCAACGATAACTTACAAGACTTAAAAAACTGGTCAATTAGTAGGTGCTACACCTTGGAAACAACAGGTAGCTCTTTTTAATCGGTTCCTTAGCTGGTGCCGTAGCTATTGCTCCAGTACTTGACTTGTTATACCATGCGCACGGTTTCACAGGTGCTATGCCTCGTGAAGGAATGGATCCTGCCCAAGCATTATCCGCTCCACAAGCTACATTGATGCGTCAAATCGCAGAAGGTATCTTCAATGCTAACATGGATTGGACTTACATCTTCTACGGCATCGTAGTTGGTATCGTAGCCATCGTTGTAAACTTGATTCTAAAATCTACAACAAAATCCTTAACATTGCCACCACTTGCAATTGGTATGGGTATCTACTTACCTCCAACTTTGGAAATGCCTCTTGTAATGGGTGCCATCATCGAGTTACTTCGTAAATCGTTACATCACAAAACGTGCGAAAGAACGTGCTGGTGCTTATGCAGATGCTGACGTAGAACAATCTAACCGTCGCGGCGTATTGTTCGCTTCTGGTTTGATCGTTGGTGAAAGTATCATCGGCGTAATCATTGCTGGTATCATCGCCTTCTCCGTGAAGTACAGGTGGTAGCGAAGCTCCACTTCAATTAGCTTTCACTGAAGCAAAATCCTATGGTGATACAGCTGAATGGTTAGGCTTTGCTGCATACATCTTCGTTGCCCTTTGCTTGATTCGCATTGTTATTGCTTCTAAATTTAACAAAGCAGAAGCTGAAGCAATCGAAAATATGAATAAATAACACACTACACATATCACAAAATAGGCTGTAACCATTTGGTTGCAGCCTCTTTTATTTCGCTAAAGAAATACGCAAATAACAAAGGACTGAAGTAAATTTTAATGCATCATTTTACTTCAGTCCTTATTTACGTATATCATGGTAGCCTATAAATGCCACCATCATGTATTCTTTTCTAGCATACACAATGCTATCATTATGCATTGTTTCTACCATATTTATATAGCCACACCAGTCCATAGATACATCCGATGACAGTAGCAATCATACCACCAATGGATACATCCCAAAGAAATGCCAATATCACACCAATAGTAGTAGCTATAGTAGATACTATAGCACTAATGAATAACATAGCTTTCACAGACCTCACTAGCATAAATGCCGTCGCTGGTGGACCAATCATACAACCCGTTACCAAGATAGCTCCTACCGTTTGAAAGGATGCTACCGTCGTCAAGGACGTCAATGTCATAAGCCCATAGGACACCGCCATAGGCATCGCTTGGTACACCTTAGCACATACAGGATCAAAGGTGGTAAGGATTAGTTCTTTCTTAAAGAGTGCAATACAAACTGCATTGATGAGACACACCAAAATAGCAATCCATAGCAACATAGGTCCCTAGGTCATAGGTATCTACGGTAAGGCGTTGGAAAGTAGCAAATGCTAAATCACCTAAAATTGCTGTGTCCACATCAGAGATGTATGTGTTTCCCAAATAATGTGACTAACACAATGGCTAAGGCAAAATAAGAATGGGAATACGATACCGATGGCTGCATCTGGTCGAATATAGCGACGCCGTTGCATCCATTCTACGGCATATACTGTACCAACACCCATAGCAGTAGCTCCAATGATGAGCCAAGGAGAGTTCAAATCTTTTGTCACCAAAAAGCTAATACAATGCCCAAAAACAGTATGCGTAATGGCATCCACCATCATAGATAAACGGCGTAACACCAAGAATGCCCCTATGAGGCTACAGCTAATACCTGTGACCGTAGCGATACCCCAAATTTCTAATATATGACTCATCCAAAACACCTCCTTATGAGGCGTTTACCTGTAGCCAAGGTTAAACTTAACAAGATCATAGCTGTCATCACAATGATGATAATAGGACCAGTAGGAAGATTACCCCACAGGGCGCTCACAAATGTACCCAAAAAGGCTACTATACTACCACTGATAGCAGCGATAATTACCAAGGTCCGTAAGGATGTGTCCATTGGCGACCAATCATGGCTGGACCAATCAGCAATGAGCTAATTAATATAACCCCTACGGTCCGAATGCCGATGACAATGGTCACTACCAATGCGGCGCGTAAAAACGTACCTTTGACACCGGGATACCCATTAACTGTGCTTCAATAGGGTCAAATACGGTAAGACTCAATTCTTTCCAAAGTACAATAACCCCACCTACAATACAGGTGCCACAGATAGCCATCACCCAAATATCACTTTGCATCATAGTCACTGCTTGACCAAAGATAAACGTATTCAGACCTGCTTGCCCCTGCATTTTCCATGGACTGTACACGAGTCAATAAGACTGTACCAAATCCAAAGAAAGTTGCTAAAATCGTAGCCAATGCGGCATCAAAACGAACACCTTTTTTTCGATGTTGTATGCATAATCCATTCTGATAAACAAGCTGTGCAAATCGCACCAAGCAATAATACTGTGGTATCTTTCACACCTGTTAGCAAAAAGCCTGCCACCACCCCCGGTAGTGTGGAATGGGCTACCCATCACCTAGTAAGCTTTCTTGACGCAACACCGCAAAGGTCCCTATGACGCCACATACTAAGCCTAACATCACCGTTCCCAATGCTACGATTTGAAATGTATATTGTTGTAATAGTTCCATGGTGCCTCCTAGTATGAATATGTCTCATCTAGGATATGGGACCCCACTATATCTCCAACTGGTCCCATGCCCACCAATCTGCGGTTGACGCAGAGAACTTGATTAAAATACGCTTCTAAGGTCTGTAAATTATGATGTACAATCAGCAGTGTTTTCCTGCTGATTGCATTTTCTTTCATAATTTTTACCAACACAGATTCCGTGGTTTTATCAATGCCTTTGAAAGGCTCGTCCAGCAAGTATACCTCTTGGTCTTCCACCAAGGCACGGGCTAGGAATACACGCTGTTGCTGACCTCCAGATAATTGTGAAATAGACCGTTCTGCATAGTCTAACATGCCTACTGTCTGCAAGGCTTTTTGTCGCCTCGTCTCGTTCACGTTTCCCCGGTCGTTTAAACCAACCCAGTCTGCGGTAGGTGCCCATCAATACCACCTCAAACACAGTGATAGGATAATCCCAATCTACTGTTGAGGTTTGTGGTACATAGGCAATATGGTTATAAATACTATTCGTTTTCGCTCCTCCATAAGCTGAAACTGTTTTTAGTATCTAATGTTAACTCAATGGTTCCTTCTACTAATGGTACCAATCCTAATATGGCTTTTTACCATGGTCGATTTACCAGCACCATTAGGACCAACTATGGCCGTCATCGTTCCTTGTTCAATCTGAAAGGATACATCTTTCAGCACTACCGTATCATCATAGGCGACTGAAAGATGATCTACTTTCAAAATACACTTGCTGTCACTCATCATTTAAGAGCGCCTACAATAGTATCAATATTGGCTTTGACCATGCCAATGTAAGTGCCGCCTTCTGTGTTAGGAGAACCTAAGGAATCGGAGTACAATTCGCCGCCGATAGCCACGTTCCAACCTTTAGCCTTAACTGCTTCTTGTACGGCTTCGATTGTTTTATGAGGAACAGAAGATTCTACGAAGATCGCTTTGATTTTTATGATCCACAATAAATTGTACTAAGTCGTTCATGTCTTTTGTGCCCGCTTCTGTAGCTGTGCTCACGCCTTGTAACCCTTTTACTTCAAAGCCATAAGCACGAGCAAAGTAATGGAATGCATCATGAGCAGTGACTAATACACGAGATTGTTCAGGAATTTCTTTCAGTTCTATCTTTAATATATTGATCGGCTGCATCTAATTCTTTCATGTATGCTTCGTAATTAGCAACATAATCTTTTTCATGTTTAGGATCTTTTGCTACTAATGTGTCTTTTACTACTTTGGCTGCTAATTTCCAGTTTTGTACATCGAACCAAATATGAGGGTCTTTGGCATCTGGGCCTTCTTCTTCAAAGGCTAACAACGTAGATGGATCCATATCTTTAGACACTTCCACTACTGTTTTGTTGGATTTTTAATTCTTGGAATACTTTGGCCCATTTTACCTTCTAAATGGATACCATTCAAGAAGATTACATCGCCTTTTTGTAAAAGTAGATACATCACCTGCACTAGCTTGATACAAATGTGGGTCTACTCCAGCACCCATCAACCCTTGTACTGTTACATGGTCACCACCAATTTTTTGTACTAAATCTGTAATCATTGTTGTAGTAGTTACCACTTGTAATGGCTTACCATCTTGTACCGTATCCGCTTGTTTTCCACAGCCTGCAATAGCCATAATACAAACAGCAAACACAATGAACAACCGCCATAATTTAAATTCTTTCATGGTCTTTCCTCCCTTACTAAACATGTGGGATGTCCCGTACTATCCCTAAATTAAAAATTACATGAGTCTTACTTATGTATACTATATCACAACTGATAGTATTTCTCAATATAAATTTTTAATTATGTCTTTCAAAGAATGAAGGAATTAGCTATTACCTTTATTATCATTCATTTTTACGATAATGAGTTTTATCTGTAATTTAATGGCGATATACTGCCTTCAACTTTTTCTAACTTATCTAAATACCTATAATATGGTGACAGAGATTCTATAAGTCTGATATACTATAGGTATAAACGTTGATTAGAGTCCATCAGGACAAAAGAACCCCCCAGTTTGCCGCTGTGGGGGTTCTGCCCTCGCCACAATATCGTAAACACCGTCACTTCTCTAGCACAGTTCAACCGCACTGGGAACCAATGTCCCGACCCTCAGCTTACATAGGCAAATAATCCTTGTTCTTCGTAGAGTCCTTTCCAATACGGCTTATACACCGGCACTAGGTTCACCCCATAGATTAATCTGTCCACCATGGGTATGTCCAGATAAGGTTAATGGGATATGTCTACGGAATGCTTCAGGGATAAAGTTGGGATGATGCGCTAACAAGATAGGATAAGCATTGTTGGGCATACCTTTCATGGCTTTGTCCAACAAGCGTACGTTTTCCTCTTGCACATCGTCTTTAAAGTGGTAATCCATGCCCACTAAATACACAGGGCGAGGCCCACCTAATATCTGTTGATGGCTATTGCGATACATATGCATCTTCGTTTGACTCAATCGCTTCCACACTCGTTCTACATCGACACGGTACTCGTGATTTCCTAAAATGTAATCAATGCCATCAGGAAAATCTTGTACGGCTATCTAAATAGTCAGCCACTTCATCAAGATACCCTAAATCATCGATTAAATCTCCAGTGATAACCAGTCGATTCGGGTGTTCACTAGCAACGGCATTCACCATTTCTTTCAACTTATCCATACCGATGAAAGGACCTATATGAACATCGCTAAGTTGTCCAATTTTATATCCTTTCAGCACCTCTGGTCTATCTTTCAAAGCCAATTGTATCTTGCGTAGTTGCAGTTCATCATTCCCTTGAAAGGCCGCTACTGATCCTGTAACACCTACTACAGCAGGCACCACCACTGCCGTGCGTTTAAAGAAATTCCGCCGTGATTCGTCGATAGGACTATCCCCGCTGTCAGAGCGAGCCCCTAAACGCATAAGTCCATAGAATACACCGAAGATCGTCAATACTGCAAAGGTGCCGAACAGTGCTACAACCAATCCATTCAGTTCGATTAGGACCGGGCGCACTGGATCCAGCACCATGCCACCATGGATGCTGTACATAAAGGCGTTGTAGGACAATCGTTCTACTGCAAGGGCTAACCCCAGTACACCGCCATAGATTAGGTCCTTTCGTTTCGAACCATTTCTAAATAAGGTTACCCAGTATCCTGTCATAGTTCCAAAAAGAGCCATTCCAAGTACTAAGATTCCCATCAATATATATATTCTCATCTATATCACTCCTCGGTATGAGATTAACAAAAGATCGATGAACTTGCCATGAGGCCCTGCCCAAGGTAAGACGTGAAAGGCCTCTTTTACGACAGAGAATCCAATCCTCCTTCAGAGGAATAATCTGACCTTCTGCTGCAGCTTGTTGCACCGCTTCATCACCTTCCAGCACAATCGTATTCGACGAATCTATTGCCACCTCTGTAGCCTCCCTCGGTAACCTTTTCATAGTCCATTTGCGGTGACTAAAGATGAGTCACTTCCTTTACCATAGGTCGATCCATGATGACCATGAACCCCAATAGATGCTAATAACTCAATTAATTCTATTTTGCGACTCTCTGCTGTGCCACCTTGTACACTCGGAAATTCCCACATACCTTGAAGCAATCCTTCTTTGGGTCTCCGATGGAGCAAATAATACCCCTCTAGAGTTTGGATAATCCCTACGTAGAGGCTGTACAGCCTGTACCTTTGTTTTTCTTAATCCGTATGGGCAATACTTGCTCTGTTCCCGCTGATTTTTGCTTCACAATCCTGCACCAATGGGCAAGATTCACAGCGTGGCGCTTTAGGAATACAGATAGATGCTCCAAAATCCATAGGGGCTTCGTTGAAATCTCCTGCCGATCATGAGGCATCGTCTCTTCTACTAATGTAGTAATCGCTTTTTGCCTGCGGTCCCTAAAATATCTTCATGAATATTATACAACCGAGCATATACTCGAAGCACATTCCCATCTACAGCAGGTTCACGAAGGTTATACGCAATGGAAAGCACTGCCCCTGCTGTATAAGATCCTACGCCTTTTAAAGATTCAATTTCCTTCCTTGTTCGCGGTACTTGGCCCCATATGTTTCTACTACTTCTTTCACACCTTGGTGTAAATTACGAGCTCTAGAATAATAGCCTAAACCTTGCCATGCCCGAACCACCGTATCTTCTTCAGCACTAGCTAAACTTTCTAAGGTGGGAAATTGCAACACCCAGTTTTCAAAATAAGGACGCATAGCCTCAATTCTTGTTTGTTGAGACATCACTTCCGACACCCAAATACGATAGGGGTCTTTACTTTCACGCCAAGGCAAATCGCGTTTATGCACATCGTACCAATCTAATAAATGCTGTGTCCATGTCACTTGGCTTTGCTGTTCTACTTGTTTCACTTCATTCCCTCATATATCCAAGCCATCACACGATCCGCATCGTCGCTTTCTAGCACCTTCTCTATGGTCATGAATTGCATAGATGCAATAGTACTATTATCTTCTTTGAAAGTAATGACGCCTTTCAATTTCTCGCCACACCAAATCCGTGGAATCCACTCTTCATCACCAGCCCATATATGGTCAAAGGGCGTATTCTCCAACGATGAACCAATGGGCTCCATCTCTTCTGATTCCAAAGGGATACCTTGAAACTGTTCTACTATATATACATAACTAATATGGCTCAACTCCGGTGAATAAGGAAACTGAAAGTCCAATAAAGCCACCGCCTGTAAGTCTTCTTGTTTCACTAATAAAGAGACTTCCTCAAACACTTCTCGCACAGCGCAAGCACGGAAGCTTTCACAGTCTTCTATCTTACCACCAAAGTCCATTATAATAACCGGCGCCAAAGCCACGCTTTTTACGTCCTAATAAAAATAAATTCTCCCTTTTTGGGAAAGCATAATGTTGTAGGTCTCATAGTTCCTCCTATTCTTTTTATTATATCATGTTTCACACTTTCATAAACCTCGCCCCTATGATACTATAGTAATAGTGAGGTGAACTATGAAAGAACCATTAATTTTTGATATTGCTTTGGGACAAACAAAGCCCGATAGCATGCACAATCGCGACGGGCATTGCCCATTTTGCGAACCCTCGCAATTAACCGATATACTAGATACATCTGGGTCCATCATTTGGCTCATGAATAAATATCCTGTATTGGAACACACATGGCCTACTGTTATTATTGAAACACACCACATGTGCATACGGAATATTCTAAATTACCCTTTTCAGAAGCGGTCCATATTTTAGAATTTGGTCGAACCAAATGGGAAGAGGTAAAAAGCTAACCCTCGTTTTTACGTCGGTCTTATTTTTTTAAAAACTATGGTCCCTATGTCTGAGTGGATCCATCTATCATCCTCATAGCCAAATCATCGGACTAGAGGATTACGATTACCGTGAAGATATTCACAAGAACATTTTTGATGGATGGCTCATCCACGAAGAGGATGGTCTACGTATGACCTTATCCAATCAGCCTATTCATGGATTCTTTGAATTTAATATGCGATTTGATCCACAATTAGATACACCTATACTAGCCAACTACTTACAACGCACTTTACGGTACGTATTAGAAGGCTTCTCTAAGTATGCAAAATCTTATAATCTATTTTTACGATATTAATGACGGATTTCACTATCTTAAAAATCGTGCCACGCTATATAACATCGCCACTCGTTATCGGCTATGGGATTCCTCAAGTATGCCATGAAACACGTGCCTTAGAGGTCATCCATCATATATCAACCATATTTACACAATTCTTTGGAGGTTTAATGAAAGTTTTTGCCATTGGCGATTTACATCTATCTGGGCAACCACCAACAAAACCTATGACCATATTTGGTCCACACTGGGATAACCACTGGGAACGTATCCAAGCACACTGGCGAGAACATGTAGAGCCTGATGACCTGAGTCTTTCTAGTAGGAGATATGTCTTGGGCTATGCGCCTTAGGGATGCCCAGATTGACCTAGAGGCCATCTCTGATTTACCAGGCAACAAATTTATGATTCGTGGCAATCACGATTATTGGTGGACAAAGCTTACAAAAATGAATACTCTTATGGAAGGGCGAATCACTTTCTTGCAAGGTAGAGGACTATACCACAATGGCATTGCCTTCGGTGGCACAAAAGGGTATATCTATCCCCAAGATCCTTTCTTTAAAGAAGCGGATGACCGTCACATCTATGAGCGAGAGTTAATGCGTACCAAAGCCGCTCTCGATGCTATGGAAACTGCCATTACTGAAAGTGGTGATGACCCCTCTCAGGTAACACGCATACTTTTACTGCACTATCCGCCAACCTTAGAAAATCATGCCAATGGATTTACGGACCTATTAGAACAGTACCATGTAGATCACTGCGTATTCGGTCATTTACACGACAAAGCATCATTCCAAAAAGTCCCCTCCCATTGGGGGCACACACAATTACACTTAGTCTCAGCGGACGCCGCTAATTTTATGATGAAGGAGATACCATGAGCCGTATCCACAAAAGAACACTTACAAGCAGGGTACATCTTTGGTGACCCTCACTAACGAAGAATACCTATACCCTACCAGCCGGCGAAGTTGGCTCCAGCGACCCTCGATGCATCTTTGAACAAGGTCCTACAAAAGATGATCTAACCCTAGACGAAGCGTGCCGTATCATTGACCGATACACATTAAAACCATGTAAACACCCAAGCCTAGGGAAACGGTCGTTTTTAACCTAAAGGAACGCAGTTGCGTGTAAGAACATCAGTGGCGTTCCTTTGTTTATCTAACTAAGAAAATACTAGAAGAGCACGCCATATTCCGGAGCAAACCTAACGCAGTATCAGTTTGTAGAGGAATATGTCGTGCTCTTCCCACTATAGTAAAAGAAACGCCACTGGTTTCATAACGAAGCCAGTGACGTCTTAAAAAGGGGTATTTTTATATTTTATAGTAAGGGTATTTTATTTGTGTATTATTTGTGTTTAAAGTAAGAGGTATTATAAGGAGAATTTTACTAGAATTAATATTTGCTAGTTTTTGCTTTTTACATTGATAATTTCACCAGTCAATGCATCTACTTTAACTTCAGCTTCTTTACCACTGCCGTCAATCATATCTAATTCGTATACTAGACGACCACGATCTTTTTCACAGACCAGTCCATAGCTTCATAGGTACCGCCTACTTTTTCTTGCGCTTTAGTTTCTGCCACTTCTGGCATAATGATCTCATTCACATCAAATGCTTTAGTAGTACCGTGGGCACCTTTTCATAGCTTGACCATACATCATAGAACCTTGTTTTTGTTGCATGTTTACCAGCCTTATCCTCTTTCAACGGTTTTTACTTCTGTATTTAAAATATCTCCATTTTCACGGATATACATTTTCAATTTTTAAACCATCCACGATACCGTCCACTTCATACGTTGGGTTATGTTTTCCATCATAAGAAATACCTACAATTTGTGCATCTGGATATAAAGATTTAAACTTTGTGACTACACCTTTATAATCTACATCGCTTAAAGGTAATACACTTGGTACTACACTACCCACGCCATTCCATGAACTTACTTTTGCCATTTGATCGCTTGGCACCATTTTTGCATCAGCTACACCACTTGCCATCATAAGTCCTGCACCTAGAGCCATCACAGCAGCTCCTAAACGAAATATTTTTCATAACTTCCTCCTTTACGTGCTATACGCATCGTACTTTGTTTTCTATTAAGGAAAATTCGTTATTTCTAACTTGCTTATATCTTACCTTTTGTCTATGAATGTAGCATGAAAAAAACATGAGCCAAGCATGAATTTACCATGAATATTACATGAAATTTTAAAGTTCCATGTATATACCCTCATTACTCCATTTATAAAAGCAATACACGGTAGAGGTTATCACAATATATAGTGCTTTTATAAATACCAAAGAGACAACACCGAGCGTTGTCTCTTTTGTATTTAGTGTATGCTAGATAGTAATTAGTGTTTAACTAATGTTAAGATACCTTCAATTGAGGGAAGAATTCTTGACCGAAGTAAGCAAAAATACCAGAAATAACTAAGTATAACAGAAGTATTTAGATACATGAACCATAATGGAGCTTGCATCGATAGAGTGACGCAATTCGTCTGCTTTTTTAGCATCGATTTTATTTTCTTCGATGAATGTATTCAAAGCAGGACCAACGGCACCAATCGCAATGGCAATACTTTGTGGGGAGAACATTTTACCAACCCCAGCAGAACCAGAGTTAGTTGCTGCCAACCACAATGCTAATGTATCATGACCAGGAGTCAATTGATGAGCCGCTGCTGTTTGCAATGGTCCAAATAATACGTTCGCATTTGTGCCAGAACCAGTCAGAACGCACCCAATGCACCAATTACAGGCGCAAATGCAGGGTACATAGAACCAGTTGCAGCTACCAATGCATTAGCGATCATACCAGTCATACCAGAGTATGTCATCAATTTAGCAGTCACAACTACGGAAATAATTGTTACATACGTTAATTTCAATGTTTTGAAAGTGTTAGTTAATACTTGTTTTTGAGTTCCAAGACCTGCTTTTTGAATAAAAACCACCAATTAAAGCAGAAATGAAAATCATAATACCAGGAGTTGCAATCCAAACAAATGTGAGGTTTTGCATTTACACCAGCATGGATAGGTACAGATGTTTTGAATACCATCAATGCATTATATACAGCTGGCACTAATTTAGATGTACCGATCGACAAGATAAAAGATCGAGATGAATGGAGATGCTGCAATTAAGCCTTCTTTAGCAGATACTGTACGTGCTGCACCACCTTCAACTTTGTACTCAGGATCGTTAACAGGCATTGGTTTTGCGATAGCAATGATAACACCATGATTACGATGGAGGGCCCATAACAGCAAGTTCTGGACCACCTGCATACATGTTAATTAATAGTTCAGGAGTGCCAATGCCAAACCAGCTAATAAAGTTTGTACGAATACACCTTTAAGTGCTTTCACACCACCAGCAATGATGCCTACGATGAAGAATGGAGTAATTACGTTCAAGAAGAATAATTGCACTGCAATGAATGTACCCAATTCAGCTGGTTGTAGACCAGTCAAAGATGCCAATGTTGTTGTTGGAATCGCAATCGAACCGAATGTTGTAGGTACGGAGTTTGCTACCAAACAAGCCAAGATAGATTTCAATGGGTCAAAGCCTACTGCTACCATCATCGCTGCTGGAATCGCAACAGCTGTACCGAAACCTGCCATACCTTCCATGAAAGCACCGAAGCCCCACGCTAACAATACGGCTAAGATACGCATATCGCTGGTTACGGAAGACAACATAATTTTAATTGTGTCCATTGCTTTTGTATGAACTACCAATTGGTATGTGAAGATGGCTGCTGTAATAACCAAAAGAATTGGCCAAACTGCAAGAGCAACACCTTCCATAGCCCCTGTGTACATAATATATGCATTTTCTCCATAGTAGAAAACAGCTAAAATATACGTACCAATTGCTGCTGCCAAAGCATGCTTTCCATGCAGGCATTTTTTTAATACTGCCAACGCTACGATAAGCCATAGGGATTGGCAAGACTGCTAAAAATATATCCATATTAACAATCCCTTTCTATAGTGTGAATCACTGTAATTCAATTCTAGCATACCACAGTGTAATATAAACAATAGAGAAATCCACAGATTCCCTCTCTCATATGTTCTAAGATATTGACTGTTACCAGTCTCTAGAAGTATTCATGAGGGATACAAAACTACTAATTCTGCATCGATAAAGATTTTTAATTGTCAGCTACTGACTTCTAATTAGTAGTTGGATGCTACTGCTTTAGGTGGCTCATAGTCACCAAAGTATTTTTAGGATCCAATTTTAACAAGTGACATACATCGAATAACTCTGCCACTGTTTTATCGATAACTGGCACACCTTCTTTACAGCAAACTTCGATAGCTTCTGCTTCTTTTTCACCATGAGTGTAGATGCGGTCAGCACCCTCAGCTTTAGGAGCTTCACGAAGTTCTTGTAAGAATGTGGAGAAGTGTTTTTTTAACGTCTTCTGGGTTACCAAAGATAGCTGGATTGATAGCCATGAAAACCATGACAAATGTTGGAGCGGCCACCAGTCATACATTTATTGGATGTACCACCTTGAGAGAAGATAGATGCGAAGATTTCACAAAGCATACCGTAACCATAACCTTTGTGGGAACCTAATTGTTCAGTATTACCACCTAAAGGCATGATACCGCCACCAACATGGTCAGAGATATTGCCAATACTTCACCAGCATCTTGAGATGCTTTACCATCTTTATTTAAAGCCCAACCATTAGGTAATTCTTTACCCAATTTATTGTACATTTTCTAATTTACCACGAGTTACTACTGTTGTAGATGCATCGAAGAAGAAGTTGTATGGTTCAGCTGGCATTGTGAAAGCGATTGGGTTGGAACCAAGCATTGCTTTACGAGCAAATGTAGGAACCATGATTGCTTCGGAGTTAGTGCAAGAGAAACCAATTAAGCCTTCTTTTAAAGCAAGATCAGCATAGTAACCAGCGATACCATAGTGGTTAGAGTTACGAGCAGATACGATACCGATACCGGATTCTTTAGCTTTTTTAATTGCTAATTCCATAGCGAAATGACCAACTAATTGACCCATTGCGTCATGACCTTCGATAACTGCAGATACTGGAGTTTCGAATACTACTTCTGGTTTTGCTTTAATATCGATAAGACCTTTTTCAATACCTTTGTGGTAACGAACTACACGTTGCATACCATGGGATTGGATACCGTACATATCGGACATCATCAACACGTCTTTAATGATGCTAGCTTCTTCAGGGCTGAAGCCAAATCCTTCGAATGCGTCTTGACAGAATGCGTTAAGTTTTTCTTCTTGGATGTAAACAAAATTTCCCATCTTTAAAACCTCTTTCCCTAACCATAAAATAAATTGTGACATCTTGTAGTACTCCTCAACAGATTGTCACTACTCTTGATACGTAAATTATAGCACATGTACACCACATGGAATAGAAAACCCTTTGTTATCGCCTTTTTAACCTTATCATATATGCATAGTTAAGGGCTAATTTAATTAATTTCTTTACAAATTTTCATAAAAACAGCTATTTTAAAGGGATAAATCAATCATTACTTTTAGTTATGCTTAAGTTATATTATTTGTAATACAATTATATGCATTCTCGAGTATATCGAATTCATTCAAAGGAAATCTATATTTATCGCTCCTTTTTTGACTTTTTAATGCGTAGTAATGACTAACTGTATAGTCTGTCATAACAGTTAGTTTTATTCTTCTATATCTTCTATATCTTTTTATCTTTTTATCTTTTTATCTTTTCTTGTCTTTTTCTCGTCTTTCTCTTTCTTGTTCTTTTTGTCTACTTTTTATCAGCTACCACACCAGACTCATCACTAATAGCTGCATTCATTTGTTTCGCGATCGAAATGCCGCATCATAGGTCGGCATAGTCACGATATTAGTGCCACCAATCGCTACGGTCGATCCATCTACACGAGCGCCTCCAATAGCATTATCGTGATACAACCTAGATAATTTACCCGCTACTATATAAGCTCGCATAGGCGCCGTATAATTACCTTTTGCCGTTCCTTCATGAACAGGCTTACCATTGATAAACACTAGTTTGTTGCTCTACTTTCACGTGATTTCCCGAATATACATATAAGCGTTGTAAGTTATCTAATACACGTTGTGATGTTTTAGGGGTGATCGTTAGGATTTAAGATTTTACCAAATCCTTCACGGTATGTATCGCCATATTTATTTTTAATCACTTCCATGGCAAGAGCTGCACCACCTACGTTATGAGAGTCTGCCAAAATACTAAAGCCCTAATTCATCAGCATTCTTTTCTTGCGACATGGTAAACACTTGACTATCTAAAGTATTTTTCCAGTAAGTCCCGCCGCAATTTGCCCTAAATCTCCAGAGTTAAACGTAGCTGCCCCAATTACTGTAGATAAAATACTGCTTTTCTTAGCTCCATTCACTAAATCTTTGTGCTCCATGGCTCAATTCGTGACCAATAACATGGCCAGCGCATCATCATCTAGCAAATCCATAGCCCCTTTGTTAATCGACATAACACGTCCAAAGGTCATAAATGCATTGAAATCTTCATCTGGATTTACATAGACTACATAACTACGCTTTTACATGTGGTGATTTTGAAAGTTCATCTACAATGCGTTTCGCTCGCATTTGATAGGCATAATTATCATACACACCAGTGCGATCTTTGTTTTTCTAGCATCTCTTGTTGACCTTTGTTCAGTATTATCTATGTCACTCAAATGTTGATGCACAGAAATTCCTCCTAGCACACTTTTACCGAGAGCTTCCCAAATTCCACTGGCACTCACCTCAGCTGTTCCTACTGATACAATCCCCCATAGTCAATGCACCTACACAAAGCATGTGTTTCCACGTTTTCTTTGTCATAGTCTCTCTCCTCTTATTACATACCAGGATCGTCCTCACGATAGGCTAAATCCCTAAATCGTGTATGCCCCTTCAAACCATAGCTTTACAATTCCTAATTCCCCATTACGGTGCTTACGGATAATAACTTGCGTTTCTACACCATCACTAGTATCTTCTGTATCTTGATAGTTCTCACGATTCAAGAAAGCTACAATATCCGCATCTTGTTCTAGAGATCCAGATTCACGCAAATCGCTTAACATCGGGTCTTATCTGCCCGACTTTCAACACCACGACTCAACTGAGACAACGCAATCAAAGGCACATTAAATTCCCGAGCCATAATTTTTCAATTGCCGTGAAATGGCCGATACTTCTTGTTGACGATTATCCGCCATTTTTTTACCGCCATTTTCCATGAGCTGAATATAGTCCACGACTACTAGCCCTAGTTCACCATGTTCTTGAATTAAACGACGCAACTTTTTCTTCATTAACTGTGGCGTTAAGCCTGACGTATCGTCAATATACAGTGGTGCTTCAGCTAAATCATTCAAAGCATTGATGGCTTTTCCCCAGTCTTCTTGACTCAACTGACCATTCCGAATACGGCCAGAGTTAATACCTGCCACAGCTGCCAACACACGAGCTACTAACTGTGTCTTCGACATCTCTAGAGAAAAAGCTACATTCTTTTTTGATTTCATCGCTACATTTTGAGCAATGTTCAAAGTAAATGCCGTTTTCCCCATAGAAGGACGAGCAGCTACTAAAAATTAAATCTGACTTCTGCAAACCACTGGTCAAGTTATCTAAATCCTTTAAAGCCTGTAGATACACCGGTCAATATCCCTTTATGACGTTGTAGCTCATTAATACGATCGATCGTTTCATGACACAACCTCTCGCATAGCACTAAAACGAAGATTCTCCTTTTGTGGTACCACTACATCGAGCACCATTTGTTCTGCTCGATTAACGATATCTTCTGTCTCTTCTTCTTCACGATACGCCATGGATTCCACTGCATTGGCTACATGAATTAGTTTACGCAAATGAGCTTTATCTCTAACAATTTTTTCGCATGATCTTCTACATTATAAGCATCTACAATATCTGTGGTAAGATTCGTAAGATACAGAATGCCACCTACAGCCTCTAGCTTTTTGTAACTTTTTCAATTCTTCAGATAATAATACATAGTCTGCTCGCTGATTCTTTCCTACAATGCTTACAAGAGCTTCATAAATGACACGATGATTATCACTGTAAAAATCTTCTGCTTTTCACAATAGAGCTGACTGCATCAAAGGCATCTTTATTAAGCAAAAATAGCTCCTAGTACGGCTCGTTCAGCCTCTATACTGTGCGGTGGTATCCGTCCTGACATACATATTCTCCCTATTCACAACTACATATCTTTATACAAAAAAGAGGGGCCTAGCCCCTCTTTCTATTAACCTGCTACTACTTCCACAGTAATCTTAGCTGTAATTTCTGGATGCCCCTGAATTAACACTTCATGAGTACCCAATGTTTTGATTGGCTCTTTTTAAGTCAATTTTCTTTTTATCCACATCAACTTTTACTTGTGCTTGCAATGCATCAGAAATATCTTTACCTGTTACGGAACCAAATACACGTCCACCATCACCCATTTTTACAGGGATCGTAACGGATACTTTTGATAATTGGCTAGCTAATACAGTAGCTTCATCAGAATCCACTTGTTTTTTATGAGCTTGAGCACCCAATTTTTGTTTTGCATTATTTAAATTTTGTGGAGTACCTTCAAGAGCTACGCCTTTTTAATCAATACATTGCGACCATAGGCTTCAGAAACTTCTATAATTTCTCCACGTTTACCAACTTTTTAACATCTTCTAATAAAATTACTTTCATGATAATTCCTCCTTAGATTTCTCTTTGTAATTCTGTCATATGAGATACGGCTACTTCAGTCACCCATTGGCGTGCCTCTTTCATAGACATATTGTAAATTTGAGCCCCCGCCACAGTGCGATGACCTCCGCCACCGACAGCTTCCATAATTAATTGTACATTCAATTTACCTTGCGACCTAGCGCTGACCCCAATACCACCATCTGGCAGTACATAGAATACAAAGCTAGCCTCTATTCCCTCTAGGGGTGATCAATTTATCGCCTGTTTGAGCCGCAATAACAGTGGCATTCTTCGCATCTTGCGGTGCCTCTGTAAAAGCCATATTTGAAATTTCCTCTGCAGATGCTAGCATAGAGGAGCGTATACGCATTCCCTCAAAACTATCCATGAATAAATGGCGCACTAAGGATACATCCGCCCCTGATCGACGTAAGAACGATGCCGCCTCAAGGTACGTGCCCCGGTTTTGAACCACAAAGTTTTTCGTATCTACTACTATACCTGCATATAGACCACTGGCCTCAATATGTTTAATCGCAACATGCTCAGGGAAATATTGAATTAACTCTGTTACAAGCTCACTCGTCGACGATGTAGAAGGCTCTAAATACGTTAATAATGGCGATTCAATGAAATCTGAGCCCCGTCTATGATGGTCGATGACAACACGTCGATTTGCTTTTTCAGAGCTGATGGAGCTGCCACCATTTCAGACCGATGCACATCGGTCACAATCATGACCGTATTATCCGTTACAAATTGTGTTGCTTCTTCTTCATCGATAATAAGTCCTTGAAAATCCGGGTGATCCACTAAGACTTCTACTAGTTTACGGACTGCCGTAGGATGCGAGCTCAATGCAATGTGAACCGGCTTCTTAAGAGCTCTAGCCATGGCCGCTACCCCTACAGAGGCACCAATGCTATCATAATCTTCTCGATCATGGCCCATGACAAGAACACGATCAGAGTCTAGCATAATTTCATGCAATGCGTGGGATACGACTCTCGCACGAACACGGGTGTTCTTTTCATTTCCTGATGTTTTACCTCCGAAGAATTTTACTTCTTCACCATGGTATACACAAACTTGGTCTCCACCACGTCCTAATGCGATTTCTAGAGCCGCTTTCGCCTTTTCTCCTTGCACTTTCACCGTATCTTCTGTTAAAAGCAATCCCCATACTAATGGTTTGGAGGAATATGTTTCGATGTCGTTAAGGCCCGAATTTTTATCTAATAAGCTAAATTTCGATTCCATCATCTGCAACATAGCCGCTTTACTAATACTGAAAGTATACATATCTTCTGTGGCATTCCGAATAAATCCATCATGCTGATCGATTTCCCTGTTACAATCAAGCGGTTCATATCAGACCACAGTTGTGTATATTCAATATCACTCAAACCAGAGCGCAAATCTTCGATATTATCCATCGTAATAAATCAAGCGCTGGTACCATAGAAATAGCTTTATATTTCTCTATTTCTATATCTGTAATATCGTCAAAATAAAACGCCATATAAGATTCTAATTCATTTGCTATTTACATCAGAATAATTCGACTTAGGTGCTACCAAAGTTTTATAAAGAACTCGGTAATACTTGCCATCAATTTCCTCGTGAAAAACCCGATTTGCCCCAATATTTATCAATTCGTAACGTAGGAATAAATCCACTTAATTTTATTGTCTTATCAGAATCACTAGGTAACCAATCTCTAAACACGCTATTACTCCAGCAGATAACATTGTGCTCATCAATGATGACAATACCTACTGGCAAATTTTTGTAATGCAAAAGTAGAGGCCTGTGTAATTCCTTTCTGCCATACAGTCAAATTGAGCTTTTTCTAAGATGTCGTCCTCGACGAATAGTGCGCCCTACGTACAAATACGCAGCCACCACCACTATACATGCTAACATGGCTAGTTGCCAATTTAAATAGAAAATAATGCCTAATAAGATAAGAATGAGAACGGCAGCAGTAATTTCAATAGAACTGTATTCAGTTTGTATATCCATACTACCTCCTCTAGGTTTACTCACTTCGTTTTCCCCATCGTTCCTCTATATGCAAAAACATCAAGGCTCCCAATATAGCCGCAGATTGGGCCATCATAATAAACACCCCTAACACAATCCACGGTATAATCTTCGGTGAGTTATAACTTTTACTAATACGCCAAACACAAGAAATACCTCGTATAAATAGCATTATACCACCTAAATACATCAAATTATAGCTGCATATTCAAGGATTGGAATATATTGTTTCACGAAGTAGGAAATAACACCTAATAAAAAAATATGCAACGCCCAATCCGGTACACGCCAACCTTTGATGGTAGGCATTTCAGGAATTTGGTAGGGTACCAATACGACTGAGCACAATATAAGTGAGACGATTGATAATATAAGAAATCGCCACACCAGAGCAAAAACAATCCAGCTATCAAAACTTTTTCATAATTTCAATCTGCTCTTGTAACGTTGTCATGGCTGTTACAACCTGTTCTTCTGAAAGACCTTGCTGAACATACATATCCTGCATTGATGCCACAATTTGTTCCTCCATAGAGGACCACATTTCTGCAGGACTTACCTGCATTACCAGTGCAGATGCCCCAGAACTGAACTACCACTGCTAACATCAATACCACTGCAGGAATCATTAATAATTTAGAAATTGACCAATACTTACGTAATCCATAGCCAATCAAAATACCAATAATACCGAAAACTCCACCTTCAACTAAGGCCGTCAGTGGACCTAACAAAAAGGCAATGGCAATCATTGCAGATACAACGGATAATAGACTCCAACGAAAGCCGTGACGTACACCTACGATAGCAATCGTCATAGGTACAAAAATAGATCCAAAAATCCAAGCATGGGTACACTGGGACCTATCATGGCAAAGACAATCATCAATGCCGTTAAGATACCAGACTCTACGACGGACTTTGTACTTGTTTGATTCATATACTAACTCCTACTATATCTTACCCTAAGTTTCGATATAGTCCAATACAATAAATAGACATATGACTGTCGTCATATGCCTATTATATCACATTCTTTATACGTCTTGAATGATTGGTAAAATCATTGGACGACGGCGTGTTTTTCATAGAAGAATTTTTCCTAATGTGTCACGCACCACTGTTTTTAATCGTTGTCCAATCTTTTAATATGATCCATTTCACATTTCTCCACAGCTGCATCTACACGACGTTGTGCTTCACTCAGCAATTCTTCTGCATCACGAACATATACAAAGCCTCTAGACAACATATCTGGACCCGCTACAATCGTACCCGAAGCACGGTCCATAGCCATAACTCAATTACCATACCTTCTTGTGCCAACTGTTGTCGGTCACGAATTACAATATTACCGACATCACCAACACCTAGGCCATCAACAAAGACTTTACCAGCAGGCACACGACCTGCTAGACGACCTGTGCGAGTAGTGAACTCAAAAATCTGTCCATTATCACCTACCAAGACATTGCTAGGTTTTTACAATTCCCATAGACACAGCGAGTTCTCCATGCTTTTTCAACATACGAGTATTCACCATGCACAGGAATAAAGAATTTAGGTCGCACTAAGTTCAACATAGTTTTTAAATCTTCTTGACTACCATGACCAGATACATGAGATGCCACGATCGCTGCCATAGACTACACAGAGCACCTTGGCGCAATAAGTTATCGATGGTACGTCCTACGGCCGCTTCATTACCAGGAATTGGTGTGGCGGAGATAATAACAGTATCATTTGGTGTAATCTCTACGGTACGATGATTGTTCGTAGACATACGAGATAGCCCCGCCATCGGTTCCCCTTGAGAACCTGTTGTTAAAATCATAATTTCATCAGCGCGATAGCGATTCATTTCATCATCACCGATGATAGTTCCTTCTGGTACAGTTAAGTAACCACGCTCTTGAGCAATTTCTGTAACATTTACCATGGAACGACCTAACACTACTACTTTGCGTTTTTGTAGCTACCGCTGCATCAATAGCTTGTTGTAAACGAGACACATTAGATGCAAATGTAGCTAGAATAACACGACCGGTCGCTTCTGCGACAGCACGCATGATAGCTGGTCCTACGGAGCTTTCAGATGGAGTAAATCCTGGTTTTTCTACATTTGTGGAGTCGGACATAAGCGCCAATACCCCTTTGTTACCAAGCTCTGCAAATTTATGAACATCCATCAATTTGCCATCTACTGGCGTTTGATCTACTTTAAAGTCCCCAGTATGTACTACCGTACCTACTGGCGTTTCTAAAAAGATAGCACACGCATCTGGAATGGAGTGATTTGTTTGAATAAAAACCTACTTTGAAGCAACCAATTTTAAATTCATCACCAGCTTTTACAACGTGTAATTTTTAGCTTTTTACATGATGTTCTTTTAATTTACCTTCAATCAATCCACATACTAAGTTCGTAGCATATACAGGTACGTTTACTTCTTTTAATAAGTACGCCAAAGACCCAATATGGTCTTCGTGACCGTGAGTGATAACAACAGCACGTACCTTATCTTTATGCTCAATTAAATAACTCATATCAGGGATTACAATATCTACCCCTAACATATCATTTTCTGGGAATGCTAAACCCGCATCTAATACTACTATATCATCGCCATATTGGAAGATGGTCATATTTTTACCGATCTCACCTAGACCACCTAATGGAATGATTTGCAATTTATCTTTTCGCACATGTGGACGTGTTGTTTGTTCATGTTTTTCTACAGGTGTATTTGTCCGTTGCGGTCTACGTGGACCACGATTAGATTGACGACGTTCGCCATTGTCACCTTGTGGACGTGGACGGTTTGGACGTTCTCCATCCGCTTTCACAGTAGCGCGACGATTTTTGACCTGTCGTACGACGTGTACGTATTGTCGGGCGTGGTCGTTGTTGCGTAGCTTCACCTGTTGGTGCAGCTACCGTTGTTCTTTCTTCTTGTATATTCAAAATTTCCTCCTACGGGACTATAGTCGTACTGTCTATACATACTACCATAGTCCAAGACTATCTAATTCCATCCGCTGATGGTTGAGCATGTATCGGCGTATAGCACAAATAAGTATCTATTTCTGTTCGTATTCATACAGTAAAACACTGTGAGAAACCTTTCTCACTATCTATGTCACATTCTTCTACACAGCAAAGCATATACCCTCTATACATACTTCTACTGTGAAACATTTGGGAACCCATAAGGTTCATAAGCCGATCAAAATAATTACCTTTATTATACTATAGAAAATCCACCCTAAGCAACTAAGGCACCTCTCCCTAATCCATAAAATTTGCAATTGAATATTGCACTAAATGCAATTGCGTTTTATAATGTAAACAAGTAAGGTTTTTGAAAGTTTACAATAAGGAGGTCACAAAATGAGAAATGTAAGTATTCACACAATTGCAGAGATCGGCATCTTAACAGCAATGATGACAATTCTAGGAGGCATCAAAATTCCCAACTTAATTCCCGGTGTAGAGTTCCAATTATCTGCTCCCTTGGCCGTAGCCATTTGCGCTGCCTTTGGGTTCCGTAAGTACATCATCTGCGGTTGTCTTTCTAGTTTGATTGGTCTTGTGTTGGGCACACAAAACTTGCTAAATGTTGCCATTGCCATGCAGTTCCGCCTCATCGTAGGTCTTATCTTATGGATTGGTAAAAACCGCATGTGGTCCATTCTTATCTCTGGCCCTATTGCGTCTGCCATCGCCCGTATCACCATTGGTTTTGTCCTTTGGCAAAAATGATCGTTTCCTATGCTTGTCATGGCTGTCCCTGGCATGATTTTTCACAGTCATTGTAAGTCCAATCTTCTACAGCATCCTACGACGTTTACCACGTTTAGCTGCTACGTTGAAAGTAAAACAAGGTTAATTACTCATGGTTTACAGTATTCGTATGCGCGCCGCTAAGGGCGGCCCTCATGAACAAGGAGGCTCTCATATTTCTGGGGCAGAACGTCTCGTTTCCTTAGAGTCCTTATCACGTGTTTCAGAAGAGTTTTTACAGCGAGCATTACAACATAGCAAAGGCCGTCCAGACTTTATCAACTTACAAATTGATGAGATTCCTGACGATTCTATCATGAAAGTTCCGCTCTCACAGTGGCTACCACAGAATCCGCAACGATCGAGGAGTCTCACCGGGTAGCTACCCAACTATTACAACAAGCACAGATTCATGAACGAGCAACTCAAAAATGCTTTTGCCAAACTTAGCCAAAAACACAGAAGCAGTGAGTGGTGCTTGGCTCATCAATGCTACCACAGGCGAGATATACCCCCAAACAGTACGGGTATCCCGTATGGATGCAGAAAGTGATGCTGATATACATCAACATTTACAGCACTTCGGATGTTCCTCTATCCATTCTAGAGAAGCTCTTATCTTGGCTAGTAAAGTCTTAGCATCCCCCTATGTGCTAGGCGAACTGTGTTGGTCTGACGATCCAGATTATACAACCGGCTATGTGTCCTACGGTACGACGTACCATCGATTAAGCCCTATGAAAGTCTATGGTAGTCCCATTGGTGGTCGTGCCTTCTTCATCACCGAAGAGGCACCTTTAGATACATTACTACAGTATTTTACATCCACCCCTACTTGGGTCACAACGAAAGGGATTCACCATGTTTAGTCGATATACCAAAGCCTTAACTCTACGCCAAGAGGAATCACAATTTCGTTCTCCTCGTACGTATACCCCTATCGATGCTACTCACGTTATCCATGAAGATTCTACTTATCTGATGATGGCATCGAACAACTACCTCGGCTTAACCCACCATCCACACGTGAAAGAGCGTGCCTCACAGGCTATTCAACAATATGGTACTGGCTCTGGTGGCGCTCGTCTTACCTCTGGTTCTTTTCCTTTATTTCAAGAACTAGAAACCCGACTTGCACAGTGGAAAGAATGTGAAAAAGCTCTCACTTTTTACAGCCGGTTTTATGGCTAATCTTGGAACTATATCGGCGCTTGCACATAAAGGGGACATCATTTTTCAGTGATGAACTCAACCATGCAAGCCTTATCGATGGATGTCGTCTCAGTGGCGCCAAGGTGCAAGTATATCCCCACAAAGATGTACAAGCCCTTGAACCATTACTAGCTGAATCCAAGCACTATGGTATGCGTTTCATCATCACAGATGGGGTGTTCAGCATGGATGGGGATATAGCCCCCTTACCGGAACTACTAGAGCTAGCTGAGCTCTACGATGCTCTTCTCATCGTAGATGATGCTCATGCTACTGGCGTCATTGGTGAGGGCCGTGGCACAGCGCATCACTTTTCACTGTGAAAGCCCACGTATCATCACCACTGGCACTATGAGTAAAGCCTTAGGGTCTATCGGTGGATACGTCTGCGGTTCTAACACTGTTATCGATTACATTATCAATCACAGTCGTCCCTTTATCTTTGCCACCGCTTTATCTCCAGCTGACATCGGTGCTAGCCTTGGGGCCCTGAAGTATTGGCACAGGAACCAATGGTCTATCAAAACCTGCGAGCAATACAGAACTCATGCACAAAGCATTGCAATCTTTAGGCATCCCTAGCAGCGATGAAACACCTATTTTCCCCCATTATCATTGGATCCCAGCGAAGACACATTAGAAGCCAGTCACCTATGTGAACAAGAAGGCATTATCCTGAGTGCCATTCGTCCACCTACCGTGCCTATCAACACAGGACGATTGCGCTTAACCGTAACCGCTTCACACACAGAAGCAGAATTACACAAGGTCATCCAAGTATTGCAAACACTACCAATACAAAAGACCTTATAACAAAGCTTCCTTTAAATTCCTATATAAAAATCCTACCATCATTATCGATAGTAGGATTTTTTGCAATACCTGTTTCTTTATTATATTCATCACAAAGGGGCACTTCTTCGTTTATCTCTCAATATATGACGCAAAAGTATCATAGTCCCCTATAACACCCTCACAAAGAAAAGCCGTGGTGCTTACTAAAAACATTAGCGTAGGTCTGTTTTTAGAAGTGCCACGGCTTTTCATCTTTTTTGCATTATTTATTAAGCTTTCAGATTTTTCCTCAATAAAAGCTCGAAATTGCTGTTTATACAATCCCGCCCCTCCATTGGCTGGATGGCGCAATGTAGCTTGTACATCGATACCATAGTCACTGAGTGTAAGACTTGCTTTCTGTCCCACTCAATGATCGAGCCTGTGAAATAAATCTAACAATTGTTTTTGTATAGGGTCCACCCTAAATCTAATTCTTGCTTTGTAGGCGTTCGATTCGTCAAACCATCTGTACCCTTATAAGGATGAAAAGGAAAGATATTCCACAGCACCACTTCATAAGGGTCGATATTAGCTTCTAACATAGCATTCCAAACCACAGAATCAGTGGGCTCATTGAAGCCCTTTTCTTTTTGTGTCGGTTTTTATAATATACTCACTCTTTGGATTACTAGTTCGTTTCGCTTCTAATCCAGTAAACACCATAGAGGGTCCCTACTGTAGGGTGATGCCCTAACAGCATTCTTTCACAGGTCATAGCAATCCCTGTAAACCGTCCGCCTTGATAGCCCACCGCTTCTGCAATAATAAGAATTTTGGCGCGATCAATCGCTGCTCCAAATAGGCTTGCAACTGTTTTTCTCGAATAGAGCTCGACCGCTGATTCGTATCATAGCGTTCATCAAAAATCATTCCAAGGATTATACACATGGGGGCTGGAAAAATCCTTTTTAATTGTCGCATCAATCGTTCTACTGACATAGGTACCTCACTATTTGGAATGCAATAGTACTACCTTAGAACTACTTGTATCACGTTCTAAGTATTGACCTACTGAAGAATCCTCTAATTCTTTACCATAATTTTTTTATTGGTAATAATCAGCATCCGTTCTCCAGATTGCAAGCGTTTAAATAACTCTTGTTCCTCAATTTGAGGCATCACATTCTTACCATTCCACTTTTCACTGCGCTGTACATTATACTTCGCCAATCGTTCTGGACTAGGCTCCACACGTACTGGGGTAATATCTAAATAATACGGCACAGATGCTGCATATTCTCCATAATAATAGACAGGTCCATGAAAGCTACGTATCTGTTCATGATAGGTCACAGAAGAACGCAAGCCTAAGAAGGGTACTAACCCTTCCATGAGAACAATACTTAGCACTACCAAGGTGCCCCATCCCCACTGTAAAAGGCATCATTAATCGTTTCCGATACCAGTAACATCCACTCAAGAATAAGGTAAGCCCTACCACAACTGCTCGAAGAATCCACCAAAAACCCCAAGGTGCAAAGAATGTACCAATACCAGAGCCCACCATAATACTAGAGTAGGCCCCAACACCCACCACCAAGCACGGTGACTGGCATCTTTCAATGAAATAATACCAAAAGCACCTAACAAGCTAAAGGGAACCACCGAAATAAAGGCATACGTCGGGTATTTGGTAGCCATTGCCGTATAAAAATAAAATCGTACCCCATCCCATAATCATCGTATATAAATAAGCATCAGTTCTAGTTTTCCATCCCCGATACATACCATATAAAAATAGCTCCCGTCCAAGGGAGAGAGCCACCTAGGAAAATAGGTAGATAGTACCACCAATGATTCACCTCTGGATGCTCCGATTGGGTCGCTCTCGTTATATTATGGAGCCCTAAAAATCCATTGATAAATTCCATACCATGAGTATGGTACATATATCCATACCAAGGCAAAACAATCGCTAAAAATACGAGGATACCTTGCCATGGAAATAAAGCTTTCACCAATGGTAAAGAACGTTTAACACCTGCATACACAAGGAACAACAGTCCCGGCAATACGAGACCTACAGGACCCTTCGTCAATACTGCGATACCCGCAAATCCATAAGCTCCTGCTATATGCCAGGGCTCTTAGCTAGTAGTCCATAATAGGCGTAATAAAGTGTGCCTACCGTAGCAAATAAGAGGACCATATCTGTGATGATACCGTGCGCAATGGTCCATACAATAAGAGATGTCCCTAAGATAAAAGCAGATACTAAAGCTCCCAAGCGTTGTCCTGTTAAGGTGCGCACGCCTTGGTACACAAAGGCCACTGATAAGGCCCCGAAAAGAGCTGATGGAAACGCGCTGCAAAAGTCTGTTATACCGAATACGGAATAGGACAAACTCAATAACCAATAGATCATAATTGGTTTTGTCAAACCAATAGTGCCCATAGATTTGTGGGGACAACCAATCTCCAGACAAGACCATCTCTTTTTGCCGTTAATGCATAATTCGACTCTACTGGGTCCGACACCGGCAACAGATGGTTGCCTAGTACATAGACTCCTAAGAAAAAGAAATACTACATAGGTCACACGATGTAATTTCATACGCATCTCCCTATCTATTACGACGTTTCCAATATTTCAAAGCCGTATATCACAGCCACTATAGCAAACACAAGAATCATCGCAACAAGTAATTCATGATTATAGTCAATTAAGTCTTTCCAGTGTTCTCCTAATTTCATTCCTAGCCAAACTAACAAAATAGTCCATGGGATAGTCCCTAAAGTAGTCCAAACCACAAAAGGTGTCATTGGATATCTAGCTACCCCCTGCTGGGAAGGAAATAAATGTCCGCACCCTGGTAATAAGCGACCGATAAACACCGCCGCACCACCATAGCGATTAAATAACTTTTTCTGCAACACCAAATTTATCCTCACTAAGTAAAATATACTTTCCATATTTCATTAGTAGAGGTCTGCCACCAAATTCACCAAGCCAATACGATAACACAGATCCTACAACCCCTGCTACTACACCGACAATAATGGCCGTATTCAAATCAAATACACCTTGAAATACTAAGTATCCAGCAAACCCTAAAATAATTTCACTAGGAATCGGAATATTTGCATTTTCCAATACCATGCAAATAAACATGGCTGCATACCCATAGGGTCTCCATAACTGTCAATAAATAATCCATTCTTCTCTCCTCATAGGAAGATATCCATTAATCTTCGTCTTCTTCGTCTAATAAGTAATCTTTTTGCCATCCATTTTTGTAGCCGTAAATGTAATAGTTACCCATTTCTCTGCTGGGTCACCACCAATGGCAAGGTCAATTTCATTGCAATTTCATCTAGCTCTACAATTGTCTGTTTGGGGAAATTTTTGGGAATTAAAAATATCTATTTCAATCATTTTTACATTCCCATAAGCTTTGCACACTAGTCACATAATCCTTAAACTTATACTTTTCCATAAAAAGAATCCATAATAAACTGAATTCGATTATGCAAAGTTAAAGGTGCAACCCCATAATTTGCTTTACCGATGGAATAATAATTTTTAAGGCTGAAGGCATCATTTGTAACGATAAAATGATGAGCACAATAGGGTCCACATATACCGCCCATTCTGCATAACCAAAGTGTTCTAATCCAAAAAGCCACTAAAAAGCTAATTAAAATTCCCGCTTCTAACATAGCATCGATGGACCAACTAATATTGTCAAACTTTACCAAGTTGGATTGTAACTTCTTATTAATTTGGTGCACGTAGAAATAATAACAAGTATCAGCAATAGTAAAAATTGTAGCATAAATGATTGCAGGTCCCACATGAACAGCACGACCGCCCCCCAATAAATCCGTTAGCCCCGATAAAAGGCATAGCTTACGATAAGCAAGGTAAAAGCTACCTTCTGCAATCAACACCAGCGGTTCAAACTGCCAATAGCCAAACTGAAAGCGCTTACTTGTTTCATTGGATACCAATCTGGATGTAATGATCATCATCACCTTGATAATAACGGCAATAAACGATACTACTCCATCCAATAAGATTGCACTGGATCACTAAAAACCCCCATCATAGTTCCGCCTATAGCCACAAATGACATGAGTATAGCCGATTGAATTAATAATCGTTGCTCCACTGCATGTTTATCTTGTATTAACATATATACTCCTATCTAATCTAGTGAGCCTCAGAGCTCAATCTCCTATGGATATTAATAAAATATCTTCTAATTAACTATTTTTATAGCCTATAGGCATAATGTGTGGTCTACACGCTATGAAACAGTTTTAAGTATTCATATACAAGTATATATAAAAACGGTGTATCATACAAGTATGATACACCATTTATAATTATCATATGAGTAATTCTTGCCTCCCATTAACCATATCTAGGAAACATCTATTACTATTTTTATACAATTAGGCTTGTTTTTTCTAAATCGAACTTATCAGAGATGAATCCGTATAAAGTCCAACCTATGAATGTTACGATAGAACCATATGTCATTGCTTCTAAGCCAGATGCATATAAAAGCATACAAGCTATATAAAGGAACCAATAAAGGCAATAAAAGTAGTTCCACTTAATTCACTACCACCACGTCCTGCAGATTTTTAAGATAACAATAATTGCTGCCATGGATAATAAGTAAGGGATAATATTAGTAACAACCGCAAGGTTAACTAATACCTCAAATTGTGCATTTAATGATTCAGACATTGTCATCAAAGATAATAACGATTGAATAATTGTAATTGTAACCATACCTACAACTGGAGCATCTTTCGATGTGATTTTACTGAATAATTTAGGGAATAAACCTTCATCAGCAGATTGTTTGAATACGTTCGCAATTGTAAACTGCCAACCTAGTAGGGGAACCAAAAGCAAGACATAACCATCAAGCCCATAACAATTTTACCTACTGTTGGTGTAAACATACTAGCAAATGCTAATCCAAATGGAGCAGAACTATTTACTAAATCATTTGCTGGTACAAGTCCAAACATGATATTAGTAGATAACACATAAATAACTGCCCCTAATGTACCTCCAAGTACGGCAATCGGTACATTTTTCAGGGTTATCAACTGCATCAGAATTAGCCGCTGCTGATTCCAAACCTAAGAACGCCCATAATGTCATAGCAATGGAGTTAGTTGCTGCTTCGTTAAACGGCAAGTTGTTTACATTCCAGTTTTCCATGTACAAATGGCCAGAGAAGAAGTACCAGCCTACGGTGGAGATAACAAATACAGGGCCAATAACACCCCATACAGTAAAAGCTAGATACACGACCAGTGATACTAGCACCGCCAAAGTTAAGAACTGTAGCTAACCACAATGTAGCAATTGTCCACATTGCTGTTGTAAACGGAGATAAGTTCGCATCTAAGAATGTTGCACCATAACCTTGCAGAAATAGCAATGGCCACGTTCGCAATTAAAAGGGATACGCCATAGGTATAGTTCGCCATAAAAGTTACCTGCTTTACCGAAGGAATATTCGGAATAGCCACCCATACCGCCGCCTTTTTTTACTATACATACCTGCTTTTGCAAAGGCATATGCAAGAGCCATAGAACCTACGGCTGTAATTAACCAAGATACAATTGACAATGATCCCTACTTGCGCCAACTTAGTTGGAAGCATGATAATGCCGGATCCCATCATATTTACAGCTGTTAAAAATAGTAAGCTGCAAAACACTCATTTTATTTTTCGCTTGTGCTGCTCATAGGCACCTCACTTAGAAAGGCCTAGCTAGGAGCAAGCTCCTAGCTTCACCTCATTATAAACAACTATTTATCAAATTCTTTTTTTCAATACATAACCAAAGGCTTTTTAGTTCCATCTTCTTGAGTTGTAATATATACACCTTGGATTTCGGGAGCAAAAGCCTGGTAATTTATTGATACCTTCTTCTAATGCTAGAAGTAGTCTCTAGCAGTTTCAGACCATCTTTCACCTGGTTGTACGCAAAGTACTCCTGGAGGATATGGAAGAGCTCCTTCTAATGCCATACGTCCAACAGCTTCTGTCAAAGGAACTAACTCACCTTGTCCACGCACAAAATCAAAGTTTGCTTCTTGAGGAGTTTTTACATACTCAGGCAAGTATTCGTGTAAGAATAATTTCTTTTTGAAGTTCGCTTACATTACGATCTTTTGTAGAAATCATGCATTTCTTGGCATAGGCGACAATTGTATAGCCTTTATATTTATCAATATTGTTATAGTAAATGGATGGCAATACATCTTGCATTGGTGCATCTTGTTCAATTAATTGTTCGAAACGAACTAATTGTGCTACCAAGTCATCCATTTTTGTTTTGGATTCTGCTGGAGTCATCAAGAATAGAATTGTGTTCAAGTCACATTTTTCTGGGATGATACCATGTTCACGAAGATAGTTAGCCAAGATATTAGCATGGATACCGAACTCTTCATACTCTCCAGTTTCTACATTGATACCTGGTGTAATCAATTGGAATTTACATGGATCGATGAAGTATTGTCCTTCACCATATCCTTCAAAAGAGTGCCATTTCGCACCTGGTTCAAAGGCGAAGTACTTAACATCTTGCGCCATTTCAGCCGTATTTCCATCTTCCCATTTTTTACCATTTACAACTGGTGGTACTAATGGACGAAGGTATTTACAATTTTTAAGGACTGCTTTACGAGCATCAATAACTGTTTCTACACATCTTTTCCACAATAATTTACCTGCTTCTCCTTCATGCATTTTCGCATTAATATCAAGAGCTGCAAATAATGGATAGAATGGAGATGTAGAAGCATGCATCATAAATGCGTTGTTCAAACGTTTATGATTTACATAGCGATCTTGCCCTTTGATATGTGAGAGTCTTTTTTTATGTACTTTGAGATGCTTTGAGAGAAACCAGCTTGTTGTTTGTGAACAGATTGTGTAACCAAAAATACCAGGGATCATTTTGGGACCTTTAATTCTAATCAATAATGGACTGCAATCTTTCATCATTGGAATAAATTGTTCATAACCAACCCACGCAGAGTCAAACAAGATATAGTCACATAAATGACCAATTTTATCGACTACTTGACGAGCATTATAGATCGTTCCGTCATATGTACCCTAATTGAATCACCGCCAAACGGAATAGGGACGTTTCTGCTTTTAATTTTTTCAGGTGATCTTGCTCTGACTACTAATTTTACGGATATCTTCTTCATTGAAACAATGACTATCAAAATACCGCCAATGAGAACCAAATGGGTTACGAGCGGTTTCTAAGTAACATTGGCGTGGCACCTAGCTTGTACTAATGCACCATGGTGAGATTGATTTATGGTTATTGCGATCATATAAAACTAACATCTCCAGGGGCTAGCAGTGCATTTAATGCTACCATGTATTAGCAGAGGATGTACCATTTAATACAAAATACGTTTTATCAGCATTATATACTTGCGCTGCATGTTGCTGTGCATCACAAGCTGGTCCTTCATGAATCAATAAGTCACCTAATTTTAACGTCTGCATTACAAAGGTCACTACGGAATAAGTTTTCACCATAGAAATTATAGAATGCACGTCCCGCTGGATGACGAGCAAAGAATTGTCCCCCTTGATGACCTGGGCAGTCAAATTGAGAGTTACCATCTTCTACGTAATCTGCCAATGCACGGAAGAATGGAGGCAACATATCTTCTTCATATTTTTTTAGCTGCCGCTTCAATTTGTTTTTACATATAATTCGTAATTCACTTCATTAGCATCGATTACGCGAGTAATCTTGCCTACAAATTCAGGTTTAATAGTGGAGTTCGCATCTTTTTCACTAAGAATACAGGAATACGAAGAGCTTCAATCAATGGATTGCTTAGTACCCTCTTCATGATCTGCATCAGTAATCACAATTGCAGCTACATCAGAAAAATCAGTTTCATCTAATGTCACTGCAAAACGAGTCATAGAATCTTCAAAATCTTGTAATGCATCATGAGAGAACGCAATGTGTAAGTGATTCATAATAAAAGCCTCCCTATTGCATACTATGAATAGACATAATTATTGAAAACCATTGTCGACATGGTAGCTATGGATATAAAAAAATATACAGTAGCCGTTTCGTACTAATCTTACACCGAATGACAATTTAATTCAACCTTAATTAACTATTTCTATTATAGCAATTTGTTATATTTTATCCTGTTAAACCGCTAACGTATTATATCCTATAGAATATTATTTTTATTTCATCTTAAAAATGCATTTACATTCCCATTTATTTAGATGTGCAAAGCTAACATTACATTTCATAAGATAGTAATCATATTTTAATATCTTGACATCTTATATTGATAATATGTCTCAATATGCATTACATCTTACGAATATTTATTAATAAATTGTCCACCAATACAAGATTTAATTAATTTTTATTCTTAGTTTTTATATTACAACAATTCTTTATTATCAAGATAATCATTTTTCTTTATTCTTGCATTTTTGCATAGTCTACCGTTATTTTTGCCACAATATAAAAAGACCCTATATAGGGTCTTTTTCATAATATCAATTAAGCAAATACATTCACTAAGTCAATCGTTTGATCACGACCAGGACCTACGGAAACAATACCTACTTCTACACCGGTTACTTCTGCAATACGTTCTACATAACGACGTGCAGCTTCCGGTAATTCTTCATACTTACGGATACCTGAAATATCTGTTTTTCCAACCTGGGAATGTTTCATATACTGGTTCACATTCTGCTAATACATCTAAGCTAGCTGGGAATCCCTGTACAGGCTCACCATTACGGGTATAGCCTACACAGATTTTCACTTCATCTAATCCATCTAAAATATCAAGACGAGTGATAGCCAAATAGTCCAAGCTATTCAAAGCTGCTCCGTAGGTCACAACAGATAAGTCTAACCAACCACAACGACGAGATCGGCCTGTAACAGTGCCAAACTCATGACCTGTTTGACGAAGGTATTCACCAGTTTCATCTAATAATTCAGATGGGAATGGCCCTTCACCAACACGAGTAGAGTAGGCTTTTACTACACCAAAAATATTTTTTTAAGTAGTTAGGGACCTACACCAGCGCCAACAGATGCACCACCTGCTACCGGATGGGAACTTGTTACGAATGGATATGTACCATGATCAAGGTCAAGCATAGTTGCTTGCGCTCCTTCAAACAATACTTTCTTACCCTCTTTAATAGCATCGATAACGGCAAAGTTTGTATCTTTTTACATATGGGCGCAATTGTTCAGCATAACCTAAGTAATCCTTTAGGATTTCTTCAAAATTAACTGGCTCAAAACCATACACTGCTGTTAACATTTTATTTTTTAGTTCTACGTTGAATTTAAGTTTCTTTTCAAATACAACTGGATCCATTAAATCGCAAATACGGATACCAATACGATTTACTTTATCTGCATAGCATGGACCGATACCATTTTTTTGTAGTACCGATTTTAGCATCCCCTTTCACAGATTCTTCCGCTTCATCCAAGCGATTATGATACGGTAAAATCACATGAGCACGGTCAGAAATATATAAGGATTTTTGCACTTTTTCCTTCTTTTTCAAGGTTTTGCAATTTCTTCTAACAATACTTTAGGGATCCACAACGACACCAGTACCAATAATATTCATTTTATTATCGTAAAGAATGCCGCTAGGCAATAAACGCAATGCGAAAGATTTGCCCTCTACTACTACAGTATGACCTGCATTATTACCACCTTGGCTACGTACTACCACATCAGCGTTCAGATAAATAATCAACGATTTTTACCTTTACCTTCATCGCCCCATTGTGTGCCAATTACCATACTTGTTGCTACATTGGTTCCCATATGAATTGCCTCCATTACATCATAGAACTTTCTATATTTATAATTGCCTTCTACCGTGAAAGCTCTCATTCTGAAAGTTCTTCCATTATTAGTATTACCTTCGCAAATAGGCGTTTTACGCATAGCTATTTACACTCTATTATAGCATAGATTGAAAACATTAGGGTAGAGAGCCTCCTATAAATTCCCTACCATCGACTGAATGGTACTAATACTGCATACTCAGGTGGAATAGATGCCAGGAATCGACTTGCTTGCTGCCGATACCCATGCTTATTGAACTTTGCATAAGTAATAGTCAAATGTTCCTTAGCACGGGTTAATGCCACATAGAAAATACGTTTCTCTTCTTCCAGTTTGCCATCCTCAATAGCATAATAGAAAGGAAACCCTCCATCATGAGCACTAGCAATAAAGACATGTTCAAATTCACTGCCTTTAGCTTGATGGACCGTTATTATTGGGATACGACTATCTCCTTTTCGTCGGAACATGCCCTCTCCTGAGTGAAGGGCTGACATTTCTAGTATCGCTTTCACACCATCACGACCTACATAGTGTGGATGTTCCTCTTCTAATTCTTTCATGATCCGATATAGTTCGCGAATACTAGATAATCTACGTTCTCCTGTGGGATCTTCTTTTACCTTCTTCTCATAATGTGCCACTACTCCCATATCCTTCATAATACAAGTAAGAATATCTGTAGGTTTGCTTGTAATCCACTTACTTCGCAAAGTATCCATAGAGGCAGCAATATTAGCGAATATATCTCTATACTTATTTACAAATGCCATACGCTGTGCTTTTGTAGGAAGGATATTTTCTTTCATGGCATAGATCGATAATTTACCTGTCGCTATAATATCATCCATCGCATTATGCGTAGACTGATGACCAATCGGGAAGTATCCACTAAAAATTCTAATTTGTGGTTTGGTAAATTAGGATAGAATCGGCGATATATATCTAGGGTATCATAAATGGCTTGTACCCTTGGCATAGCTACACTATGACGGCTACACTCTTGCTCCAATATCCCCATATCATATTGTACATTATGTCCTACAATTATGGCCCCCATCAGCAAACTGTCTGAATGCTTCCAATACTGTTTGTGCATCACCTCCAACTTCTTGTAAGTGCGCATCACTAAAACCATGTACTAATTCTGAATCACCTACAGGTACGCCGGGATTAATGAATTGTTCGAAAGTATCAATTGTATTGCCGTTCTCATCAATACGGATGGTTGCCATCTGCACAATGCGATCTTCCATGATATTTACACCCGTCGTTTCCACATCAAATACAACGATGTCTTTAGCTACTAACCCTTTTTCTAATTGTTCATAAGGCTCTCGTGTAAAGATTTTTGTACTCATAAAATCGGTGATGCGTAAACCAGTCTTTCTCACTTCTGTACTTTCTAATTCCTCCATACGCTTATCACCAATACCTTTGACAAAGGTTCTGATAATCCGTTTTGTACTCATCAAATCCCAAGGATTCACTAAGCATTTAAAAAAATGCCAGCACATCATAATTTCTAAGCGCCGGAAAAATTTCAGTTCATCTGCCAAAATAAATTTCAATTTTCCCTCTTCTGGCAATGACTGGTTACATCGTTTAAACTGATTACTCAATTGTATAGCCTGCTTATTGGTGCGCACTAAAATCCCTACAGGAGGCATCTCTTCTCCAGTTCGTAAGCGTTGGATAGACTGAAAAATATACCTAGCCTCATCGTAAGCATCTTCTGCAATAAATATAGAAATAGGCTGCCCCTCTTGCGTGGCTATGGCTTTCGGTTCTTTTTGATATAACGCTCCCTACCCGTTGAGGGAACATATTTTTCAGCATGGAAAAAGCGCCCTTAAATAGCATCTGATTAGACCGATAATTTGTATCAAACACCAATTCTAACGGGTTATAATCTCTCCGATATCGATCGATTAATGTGATTGGATTAGAGCCCCTCCATTCATAAATGGTTTTGAAAGTAATCTCCCACACAGCAAAAATATGGTTTACCCTTCCACATAGTATTCATCACTTCATACTCTAATTCACTAGTGTCTTGCATTTCATCCACCGCAATATAGGAATAGCGCTGGCGCCAACGATTAGCTACTTCTGGTCGCTGAAAAATCTGATGAACACGAGTAATCAAATCAGCAAAAATCCAAACCCATTAAGATTCCGTAAACGGCACTCATATTCCATTAATACTTGTAGCCCTGTTTCTTCTAAAAAAATACAGCCGTCTCCTGTGACATAATATTGTACCATACAGACTGCTCCCGTTTCATTCGTTCCATCGTACGCCTGTAATCGTTGGCTATATCAGAAGAATAATATTGATACTTAGAGCGATACTCTTTCACTGCACTGATGACTTGTCTAATCGTATATGCATAGATTCTAGGAGACATAATATAGTGTTCTTCACTATAAGCTTTCACAAGATCCGGCAAAAATTCACTTAATAATTCTTCTGCATCTTCTTCGTCAAAGATGAGAAATTCTTTAAATAAATCTTCTTGTAATTTTTGCTTCTTCTTGCAAAATGGTATAACAAAAAGCTGTGAAATGTAGATACTTTCACAGCTTGTGCCTCTTACCTACAATGGTAACCATGCGCTCTTTCATTTCACGACAAGCTTTTATTCGTAAATGTAAGGCACAAAAATTTGATCACCAGTAGCACGTCCCGTTTCCAAGATATGTGCCACACGATAAGACAATGTATTTGTTTTTCCCGTTCCTGCAGAAGCCAGCAATACCATATTTCTATCTAATTCCTGTACAACTTGTTGTTGAATTTCATTAAACACAACAGTATTTGATTGCATAGTTGCTCCTTATCTTACCAATGAAAGTACGCTAAACCTAGCACTGGTATAGGCCCCTAACACAGCTGTTAATGCCCACAACATAATATTCATATCTAAAGGAACATGAAGTACTTCTGTAGCCACTGCATAGGTAAGCATACCTAAAAAGACGTTTATCGCCACTCGTTTAATGGTGAACCAAGCTACTTTGATAATCACCCAGGCTACAACAACGGCTACCACAGCTTGTAGTATGTAATCCATAATTACCTCATTTCTTGACGATGTAATACAGCACCACTCAATGTGACTTCATCAGCGTATTCAATATCACCGCCAACCGGAATACCACGGGCAATACGGGTGACCTTAATCCCTGTAGGTTGTAATAGTCGAGCAATGTATAGCGCCGTTGCTTCCCCTTCTACATCAGGGTCTGTGGCGATGATAACCTCTTGCACTGTATTATCTTGAAGGCGTAGCATGAGTTCTTTCAAGCGAATATCTTCTACACCTACCCCATCAATAGAGGGATAAAGCCCCTTCAACACATGATATAACCCTTTATAGTCACCACTACGTTCGATAGCGATTACATCACGTGATGTTTCCACCACGCAAATCATCGATCTGTCCCGTTTAGAGCTTGCACAAAACTCACAAGGATCTTGAGCAGATAAATTAAAACATTGGGAACATCTATGTGTGGCTTCTTTCGCTGCAAGTATGGTTTCTACCAAGCGTTGTACATCTTCTGCATCGGCCTCAATGAGATGGTACGCTAATCGTCTAGCGGACTTTAGCACCTACCCCTGGAAGGCGACGCAACTCTTCTACTAATCGTTCTAAAGATTTGTCATATTAGAACATACCAGGCATTCCAGGAAGTTTCAAGTTTCCTGTAACAGCACCTAATTTTTCTCTGCTACTTCTTTTTGCTTTGCGGTTTTGCTTCATTCACAGCTGCTAAAAATTAAATCTTCCAATGCTTCCACATCTTCTGGGTCGACTGCAGCCGGAGCAATTTTAATGGACAACACTTCTTGTTCTCCGTTCATCGTTACAGATACAGCACCACCACCGATAGATGCTTCAACTACGGTGCTTTTTAATTTCCTCTTGTGCTTTTTCCATGTCCTTTTTGCATTTTTTTGAACTTTTTCAACATACCTTGCATATTACCGCCACCAAACATAGTGAACCTCCTTAACTATTAGACAAATCGTCTACTTCTTTAACATAAATATCATACCCACTGGCCTCCATATGTTGTCAATGCATCATAGAGTAGGGGGCTCTTGTTTTTTCTTCATCACTGGCCTCTGCAGAAGACCATTTCGGCAGCTTTCGTATCTCCTCTATGCCTTCTTCTGAAAAGCATGCCTTTCCCCATTTCTTGATAGTAGGGATTTAATACTTCCTCTGGATTATCATAGACCGTGAGAAAATCATCAATAATACCCATCTACATTAGTAGGGTCACTACCGGCGCCTACCTTTGAATTTGTATTTGTCCCTACATAAGTAGGTTTACCACTCTCAGGTGTTGGTTTCCACTTCCGATACAGCTGGTATCTCCTCATGAGGTGCAGTCTGTGCCACTTCTTGCGTCACAACTGTCGGTTGTACTATCTCCTCGGATTCGCTAGAACGTTTCCACCACAGGAGCTGCTATCGTTGGTTGGGACTGTCCCCTTGTTGTGAAAGTTTCCCTCCAAATGATTTTTACTGCATTTTAGGTACACCTGCAACTTTAGGATCCCTCTTATCGATGGCTTTCACCACAATCAGTCGTCCTATCACTTGTTGGAACGCTTGTTTTTCCGCATTCTACATGTTGCTGTTGTACAAGATAGGGCCCGCAATCGGCGTAGAAACACCAAAATAGCTTGCTCTTGATCTAAGTACACCAAGGTTCCTTGCTGATAGATGGTATTCAGCAACCCATAGTTCTTGCCTCTCAACCATTTTTATCACGTTTGCTAAAATCGTGCTATATTCATGAGGACTCACCATCCCCTGTCCTACAGTCTCCTCTTGCGTCGTGTCCGATTATCGTTGTTTTTAGGTGTTACCGTTGGAGCTGCTTTCTTTCGCAATGGAGGTGGCAATGGACTTTTACCACCAGAGCCAACTGCCTTAGCTGCACGAGGGTGGTGGTAAAGGAGATGTTGCTTTGCAGAACTAGTTTTTACTGATGAGACAGGCGGCAACAACACCTCATCTTCCACTGGATGGGGAATTTCCTCTAGGACACCATCATATACATCTGTATCCGCCACAGGTGGTGCAGATTCTACCACAGGCTTTAGCAACTACTACAGGTCGTTGTTCTGCCCACTCATTCAGCTTTTTGGAGCAATGCATCTTCTTGACGATTTACAAATTGTTCCATCGTCGTCATGCGCCCTTCTAATGTTTGGTAAGTACCGCCACCTAATTGCAAGAGTGAAAGTAATCCCATTTCCACAATCACTCGTGGGTTATCTACTTGTTTTGCATTATTTTGTACTGTTTGTAGTACATTGATATAGCGTCCTATCTCCTCCATAGATAACTCTTTGGTCTGCGCCAATAATCGCTCTTTATGCGTATCATAGGCCAACAATTCTTCCGCCTCAGGCAATACTTTCGCCACAATCATGGCTCGCAGATGCTCCACTAAAGCCGTTACAATTTGGCGGGCATCACGACCCATTTGTAGAGCTTCATCCACAGCTTGCAGTAATGCCGCTCCATTACCAGTTTTCAATATATCTACCATATCGAGGACCCAAGATTTACTCACTAAGCCAATCATAGTCTCTACTAGAGGGCTGTAATCATCTCCGAGGTCATACCAGAACATTGATCCAGAATACTCAAGGCATCCCGTAAACCCACCATCGGCATGGACCGCAATCACTTGTGCTGCTGCAGGGTCAAGAGAGATATTGCTTTCCTTCGCCACATGCAATAAGTGAGTTGTAATATCTTTTAGCTGTAATACGACGGAATGTATAACGCTGGCAACGAGATAAAAATAGTAACTGGCAATTTCTCAGATTCTGTAGTAGCGAAAAATGAATATTACATGGCTTGGCGGTTCCTCGATAGTTTTTCAACAATGCATTCCATGCTTCATTGGTGAGCATGTGGGCTTCATCAATGATGAACACTTTTTTATGACCTACAACAGGTAAAAAGTTCACCTGTTCTCGCAAGGCACGCACTTCATCAATACCTCGATTGGAAGCCGCATCAATTTCGATCACATCCAAGGCTTGTCGCTTGCAACATTTGCTGACATGATTCACAGACACCACAAGGTGTCTGCAGGTCCCTGTTCACAGTTAATAGCACGAGCAAATATCTTTTGCCATGCTCGTTTTACCCGTACCTCTAGGACCAGCAAATAAATAGGCATGGGCCACTTTATCTTCCCGTATGGCTCGTTGTAATGTATCCGATACGTGATGCTGACCTACTACATCGGTAAACTGTTTCGGTCTCCATCGTCTGATAACGTTAAGTAACTCCTAGTCCCCTCCTTTCTCTTAAGATATGAGCAGCTAAGCTAGCTGCTTTACCCATAACACTCGAATCCGACAGCCCTATAGGTTTTCCTCGTGGCACAAAGAGGTTACCGCTTAATGCTGCTCCAATCAAGGCCTGACATGGTTCTAGGCTCTCCTTGCACAAGCCCCATAGAACTGTCATATTCCAATGCTATTACCCTATTATTATACATGTTTTTCCTTGTCCTATTCAAGACTTTCTACACCTATCTCATCATAAAATATGCTACACTTTAGTATCCTCTTCAAACGAAAGAGTGAGTTCATCGAGGTTGATTACAGACGCTCTATATGGTGGTTTAACTTTTCTTACCCCTATTCTGCAAGGATTGATTGTTAATTTTTGACATATGCAATTCTAAAGTATTACAAGAATAGAAAATAGAAAAGAAAAAGGACGGCTGCCACCGTCCTTTTTGAGTTTCATGAATGATGTCTACAACGCTCCAGAAAGATTCATTCCTCTGCTCCAAGTATACACCATTCTCTCCTAAACATACAATGGGTATTATCCTCAGCGCCCTTCATAAGGGATGCAGGATTAGATGCTCCTTTGGAGTATTCTCCTACATAGATATCACTAATAGAATATCCTTGGTCTTGTACTTCTTCTTCCAACCAAGCCATGTCTTTGTCGGCTAGCTCTAGAATATCTGGGTCTACCACGCCATCCACAATCACTGGGTAGCGAATGATATCATCACCGTTCATGACTAATGTTAATTGCCCGTTTTCTGCTCGAGTACAGCACGGCGTACATCGCTCACAGAGGGTAACTCACTGCGCTACGAAGCTTTCAACTGCAAATCACTGCCACGAAGACCACGTTTCAAACATTCTCCGACACGAATTTTACCCCGATCAATAACAATGCTAGGACGTCCATCGATGAGTGTCTTTAATCCATCGCACATGAGCGCTGAGAAAGCGCAAGCCCATGACTACGATCGTCCAAGCGATGAGCACTAGAAAGAATTGCAAAAATGCCGATGCTTTCACTATGAGATAACGGCGCCGATGATACCACCTAGGACGTAGTTTTGCACTTGGTCCAACGCAGAGTTAGGCGCTAAATTGCCTTTACCCATCAAAGTTCATTTGTAAAAATGAGGGCTAAAGATACCAAGGGTTAGCTTGATAAATACTAATGTATATCCTGTTAACATATTATCGTTCGTCCTTCTTCACATCTACAATTTTTGGATTCGTATTCATCATTTGTACAGGTCGTAAAGAATACGCTTCCTTGTTCATGGTGAATGTCACTTCAAAATAACTATTCTCAATGTTTACAATCATACGATCTTGCACACGCAATGTGTTAACCCGAATCTTGTCTTTAGGTACCTCTGCACGTTCACTTAAATTATTCAAAAACTGCACCATATAGTTCGATTCTTCCGCATTATCTACATCACGAGTATAGTCATTCACTTGTAATCCCTAATAAAAGACAAGTCCCAATACAATGATGATACCTAAGTCTCGAAACTTCGTATCAAAACGATTGTACATGACTTTTACACCCACTACTAGCAAAGCTACTAGTAAAATAGTTGTCATACTATATTGCAGCAGAGATGTAAACTCTCCTCGTTGCACCACATAGGCATAGGTATAAAATTCCACAATTACCTCACAATTCTTACTTTAATACCTCATTATACTGCGCTCGGTCACCGCCCACAAATTTTGGTCGTACACGAGCTGCTGTCACATGAGCTTCGCCAATTTCTTTCACGCCTAAACGCACAGGTACTGCCACATGTTTCAAATGCATGCCAATGAAAGTATCTCCAATATCGATACCAGCATCGGCTTTTTACATGTTCCACCATCACGGGTCAGCCCATGAGACATAAGCTGTTGTCGCCATGGATCCGCCTGCATGCTGTACAGGCACTGCATTCACTTCTTCATAACCACGCGCCACTGCTGCTGATTGTTCCATCACTAAAGCACGGTTGAGATGTTCACAACATTGAATGGCTACAGCAAAACCATATTCACCTTGCACCTCGGAAAGAGCTCTAAACAGTTCTGCTACCTCCATTGAAGAGTCCTTACCAATGTATCCTCCTCGTACTTCACTGGTGGAACATCCCTACTACTAGTAATTTACCTTCTTGCAATTTTGCTGTCGTACCATAGCCAATTCATGTTACAGCAGCTTTTCATAGATTCATATAGATTTTCATTCATAGAATACCCTCCCTTTCATTACATACGAAATAGGATTCTCTTAACTTATTAATTAGCCATATGTACACACGTTGTGGATAGGGAATATCGATGCCCTTCTGCATCAAAGCGATCTTTCATCGGACATAACACCATAATAGACTTTCTCTAAAATCACTGGCATTAATTAAAAGGATATGCCACAATATCGACAGAACTATCACCAAACTCTTTGATGCCAATTTCTAAAGGTATCCATATTATGAACCTTGCCTGTGCTCACTAGAATTTCTTTGATAATCTCAATAGCCCGATGATGAGTCCGCATTATAGTTAATGCCAAACACAAATGTAATATACCTTGTTGGTTCATAGTTACTGTTCATCAAGTTATTGGATGTAATAGCTGAGTTCGGGATGAAGACAATACGATTTTCTTTCGTCGCAATAGCGGTATTAATAAGATGGATGCCTTTCACAGACCCTTCCACACCATTCACAGAAATCAATCCCCCAGCTTTAAACGGTTTAAACGCCAAGATAATCAATCCCGATGCTAAGTTGAGACATGTTGTTTTGCAACGCTAAACCAATAGCGATACCAAAGGCACCAAAAAGCCGCCAAGAAGTTATTCGTCGGAAATCCCACTAAGGACAAAGCTGACAGCACGACTACGGACAAAATAGTGTAGTAAATAATTTGAGACGTCAAAAGCTGCGCACGGTTTGATCGTAACCGGTGCGACTCATCAATGTACTGATAGACGTCTTACAAATAGAGCGATATAGCGGCCTATAATCAACACGATGATGGCCAAAATAATACTAGGTAAATATTCCAGTAATAAGGATTGCACATGATTGACAAAGGAAATACTTTCCTCTACATGCTCTGCTACCTTTTTCAGCGCCTGCCGCTGTGGCTGTAACAACTTTTTCTTCTGCTAATAACATACATTATTCCTTTCCTATAACTATATTGTCATTACGTAACTCATAGCATAGGGATATGAGTTCGCCCAGTCAGTAGATTCTATTATATCCATAGCACTAAACTTGTCATATATCATGCTAAAGTATACAACAAAGTTTCGTCAAATGTAAAGCTACTGTTATAAGGGCATTCTCTACATTTACTAGAGCCCCATTTTGTTCTATCTCAAAGTTTTTAACAACGGATAATTCAATAAGCCTAGTATTTAACTAGGCTCATCCCAGTAAAACCAACTCATTTTGCCCAATAGCACGAAAAACTTCTAGAACCAAAAATATAGGATAGCTGATATCTATCAACTACCCTATATATTCATTGTATCAAATTATCGATCTTATTTTACTAAGATGAATGTTACATTGATTGGACCGTAACACCAACGACACGAACAAGCTCGATATCCGCTGTGTTGGATGGACCAGAGATGTGAACCACATTGGTAGGGAACTTAGCTGGATCGTTACGATAAATCTTTGCTAATTCTGCCATCGTTTTGTGTCATACGTGGATGAATATTTTTCAGTACGTAACACAGAGATATGAGTTAATGGCAATAGCCCTAGGGAACGACCAGATTCTTCTGTACTTGGTTGGATAACTGTAGCAGTTTCCGCAATACCCAAGATTGGGAACGTAATACCAATGTTAGAATCTTTGGCTACATTGATGTTGCTTCACGACCTTTTGTAGCGTCCCATTGATAGAATGTAGCTTGGTCTTCGCTTAATTGTTTGAGCTTCTTCTAAATCCATATGTTTCTACTTCTCCGGATTTAGGGTACACAACGCTACCACCACCACGAGCAACGATTTCATCAACCAATGTTTGACCTACTTGAGAAGCTTCTACTTCGATAAGTTTTGTACCTAAACGTTCCGCTTCTATTTTAAACATCTCTCATTACTTGCTCATGGCTAAGGTCAGAATACATAGTCTCTTGAGGTCCTTTTTGAAAAATCAAAAAGGTGTTACAGATGTAGGAATTGAGTCACAGCCCTAACGCACGAGATAGTCGACCTAAAAAGGCTTATTTTTGCTTGATCCATTTTATTTCTCCTTTCCCTTTTTTGTGCTACGTGTTTTGCATATTCATCACGGAATTTGCTCATTTTTGAGCAAGCCCATGTCTTTTGCTTTCACCCAGCCACCAACTACTGGTAATACTTTTGTCAGTCTGCCATATGGCCATTTTTACTCATTAATTTCATGCCGATAGCACCCATTTTGGTACCCATATCGAACAAGAAGGGTTCGCAAATACACCTGCCACTGTGTGGAAAATACTGCGTTCGATAGCTGGACGCATTTGTAATTTATCAGCAATGACTTGACGATGTTTCAATAATAATTCGTGCAATGGAATCTTAACTGGGCAGTGTTCCCAACATTCGCCGCACAATGTGGACGCGTAAGGGAAGATCGCCAGCTTCTTCATAACCAACCAATAGTGGAGTTAATACAGCACCCATTGGACCTGGATAGATAGAGCCATAACCATGACCTGTAATGTGACGATATACAGGGCAAATGTTCATCCATGCACCACAACGGATACAACGTAACATTTCTTAAAATCGCCACCTAAAATACCAGAACGGCGGTTATCAATGATGATGATGTGTAATTCTTCTGGACCATCTGCTTCTCCCTCACGGCGAGGACCTGTGATCATGAGAAGTAGTTGGAAATTTTGAGCGCCTACAGAGGAACGAATCAACATTTCCATCATCACGTCCAAAGCGGCGAAAATTTCGTGGCACTAAACGTTTCCATACCCATCAATGCAATTTGTGTTTTGGGCATGGAGCTTGCCATACGACCATTACCTCATTAGATACGATAGTAATAGTACCAGTTTCAGCTACACCAAAGTTACAACCTGTAAAGCCTACATCAGCACGCAAGAAACGATCGCGAATATGGCGACGTACGAAACGAGTCATTTCTTCTGGGTTTTCAGTGCCTTCATAACCTAATTTTCGCAAATGTATCGCGAATACGGTTACGTTCAAAATGCAATGCAGGTACTACGATATGGGATGGAGGATCGAAGTCAGCTGTTTGCAAAATAAATTCTGCCAAGTCAGTTTCGTTTACTTCGATACCCGCTTTAATTAATTCGTGGTTTTAATCCGATTTCTTCAGATACCATGGTTTTTGGATTTAACAGCATTTTTGCTTCTTTTGCACGAAGTACTTCCATGCAAATTGTATTTGCTTCTTTATCATCAGCTGCAAAGTGCACATGAGCACCAGCTTTTTCAGCATTTTTCAGCAAATTGATTTAAATAGTAATCCAAATTAGCCAATACATGGTCACGCAAATCAGCAGATTCATTACGGAAGTCTTCCCATTCTGCTACTTGATACTACTACAGCTTTACGTTTTTCATAGAATACATCCTGTGCTGTGTGAATGGCTTTTTACTTTGAAGTCATTAGCAAAGCACATCAGTGACACTCGATGTCTTAAACGGGCGTTTATCGTACATAATATTACTCATGGTGACTCCTCCTATCGACTATTCAACAATTCCGCAATATGCATCACACGGATATGGCGATCAATTTCTCCCTTCTTTGTAAAGTCGATCTAACATACCTTCAATATTCATCAAGCAAGCCATATCGGAACCTGCTACAATGTTAGCGCCAGAATCAGCAATGTTCAATGCTTTTTCTTTTGTCATAACAGCGGAAATTTCAGGATTTTTCACTGTGAAAGTACCACCAAATCCACAGCAACGCTCAGCACGATGCAATGGTAAGTATTCTAAGCCTTGAATGCCGGCTAATAATTTCATTGGTTGTTCTTTAATTCCCATCAAACGTGTTACGTGGCAAGATTTATGATATGTCACTTTATCATTAAAGCGAGCTCCCACATCAGTTACTCCTAATACGTCAACGATGAATTGAGTGAACTCATAAATTTTTAGAGCTCAATCTTTTCAGCTCGCGCCAACCATTCTGGTTCATCTTTTAAAATATGATGATATTCATCACGAATAGCAAACACTAGAGATCCGAGACATGCTCACTACATAATCAGCATTTCTCGAATTGTTCAATTGTGTTTTTTGATAGCTCCTTTTGCAGCTTCGTTATAACCAGAGTTAACAAACATCTGACCACAGCACACTTGCTTTTTAGGAACTGTTAATTCGCAGCCAAGGTTTTCAAGAACCTTTACACCTGCCATGCCTACATGAGGGTAGAACATATCAATCAAACATTGTTGAAATAAATGAATTTTCATTGTTTCACATCCTCAACTTTAAAGTAAACTACTATCACTTGATTGGCAAAATGCATCAATCGTTTTCCATCTATGTACTATTAGAATGGTAGATTCTAAATAGTTTTTCTGATGACTTTATTATATAGTAAATTTTTCTGTAATTACAAAAAGACTTGCAATATTAGCAAGAAACCCATTTTTATACCATTTTTGCTAGTCATTATCAATCAGCCAATTTGTATCAAAAATCACACGTTTTTCCCTAGTCTCATCAAGCCTTATGACATCAAGGCTTATATAATTTTTATGTATTTTTAATACATATCAAATCTTCTATTAAAAACACACTTGTCTTTTCTGCCTCTAATTCCCATCTAAAATTAGTACTATAACCAAAACTCATGAAAGAGATAACCCCCCGCTCTATGATTCAACCTTTTATATGGCAAATTCATTGATAAATATCACTCTTTTCGCATGGAGTGAATCTTTTCAAATATGGTATGATAAACATACTAGAACACAATTCGATTCTCTATATCTGGAGGTCTTTTTATGAAACGTATAATGACAGCGCTTTTTTTAACTACATTTCCCTATCATACTAGCCCAAGCACAAACTAGCAACCTCACTCTCTACCAATGCACTTCCTGTGGCACCTAATACATTTACCTACTCACAGCCCAACAGTATTCCTACTTTTGATCGGGTACAAAAATATCGTTTTACTGATGTACCAACTACTTTTTGGGCCTATGAATCTATTACAAGAATGACAAAAGAAGGTCTTATGAGTGGCTATCGCGATGGCATATTTAAACCTAATGAGCCTCTATCTCGTGAAGAGCGGCCTCTTTATTTAGCAATATGCTTGGTGATACTCCATCTGTCATGCTAGCCAGCTCTTTCTCAGACATCACCTCTGATCGTTGGTCTTCCTTGGCTATTGAAAGTGTCGCAAGGGCTAATATCATCAGTGGCTATGGCGATTCTACCTATCGTCCAGAACAGTATATGTCTCGCCAAGAGTTTGCCGTTGTGGCAGATAAGTTTTTACACTACCAAGGATACCGAACAGAAGACCCTACTGCATTAGATACAATTCACTTTAGCTGATCAAAATTCATTGCCCCATGGGCGCAATCTTCAGTACGTGAACTAGCTCTATTGGGATTTATCAACTACAGCACAACTGGCTTATTCAACCCTGAAAAATATGTAACCCGTGCTGAGGCTGCAGAAATTACCTATCGTTTACTGTTCTCCAAAGAAGCGACTTCCATTCAGCACACCATTCAACAACAGCAAATGGAAGAAACCGCACGAGCTCTAATCAAAAAACATTTGGTGAGAAAACTACGATTTTTCACAACCGTGGAGCCATGTTCTGGCGTGACGGCAAGTTAGTCATTTCCTTTTACCTCTTCCAATGATGTGAAAGCCATTACTGCCGAAAACGGCTATATCAAAGATAAACATTTCTTAGATAATCACATCATTACAACGGGTACCTATAGCTTAGGTGACTTTTGACAATTTACAAACTGATGCAGCCTATTTATATCGTCAATTAGAGCCCCACGGTACCATCTTAGCTGTCACACCAACACCAAATGTAGATGGATTAATTGTAACCGTAGACAAATTACATGCTACGACACAAACGGCGTTTGTGAAGAAATTTGGAAAGAAAATCCAACTCAAAAACTAAATCATAGGCATGCGTTGATTAGCAATGCACTAGAGCAGCTAGCTCTAATACAAGGTGGCATATCTGATGTAAAGCTATACTATTATTTTTATTTTTCATGATGGTACATAGAAAAAGAGGAACGTTGATACGATTTGATCGACGTTCCTCTTTTATCGATCAACATGTATTGTATTCCTAAGACTACATGGCGGTATCATTATATCTTGATTATTTATATAATTTAAGTACTCACACTTCTTATGTTTCTACCTGTTAGCCTCTATCTAACAAGTTACATTCTCTAAGTCTAACGTAAATACCTCTGCAACCGGTCCCGTCATATACACTGTTCCGTCCTCATCATGAGTCGATGTGCAAGGTACCAAGATATAAGTCCACATCTACAGAACGACCAGTTAACCCTTTTTCATGCGCCATAACCGCACTAGAGCAAGACCCTGTACCACATGCCAATGTTGCACCTGCACCACGTTCCCAAGTGCGGACTTTTCACGGTATTTTTCATCACCACTTGTACAAAGTTCACATTCGTCCCTTTTGGGAATAGTGGATGTTTTTCAATCTTTTGGCCCCTAATATTGTCAACGGAACTGTTGTTACATCTTCTACGAACACTTCTGTATGTGGTACCCCTAATAACACAGAACTCACCACATAGGATGTACCATCTACATCAATGGTATAGTCAATGACCTTATCTGATTCGATATCCATAGGAATGTTCTTCGCTGGGAATGTAGGTTTGCCCATGTTTACTTTCACCAGTTTAGCCACACCGTTTTTCAGCAATGATTGTAGGTGTCATAATACCGGCTAGCGTTTCTACCGTGAACACTTCTTTTTCAATAATCTTGCGGTCGTACGCATACTTCGCAAAGCAACGAATGCCATTTGACACATTTCCGCTTCACTACCATCAGAATTAATAATGCGCACGCACATCCGCTACCTTAGAAGGCATGACAATAACAAGTCCATCGGCACCAATCCCGTGTGACGATCGCGAAAGACGTTGTGCCATATCTGTCACATCAAATTGGCTTGTACCATCATCGAGAAGACGATAAAATCATTTCCTAAACCATGCATTTTTGTTATTTTCATACGTATCTCCTCATCTGTATTATTTAATCTCTATCCGCACAGAGCGGATATTTAATTTATCGCAAAATATAGTCTTTACTTTTTATACATTTTGATGAAAACCACCTTAGACTACTATAATTTATTTGTCATTTATATTACCATGAATATAGGAAAAAAATAATAGGTACGTTTTTCCTAAGCAGTATTAGGTTAATCATATATTGGAGGTGATTTTTACTATGCTACCCTGAAGAACGTTATTCTGCTATTTTACGACGCTTGAAACAAAAATCGTGTAGTTACCGTACATGAACTGGTAACAGCTTTGTCTTCTTCAGCGCCCACAATACGCAGAGATTTAGCCTATCTCCACAACAAAGGTTTATTACAAAAGGTTCACGGTGGTGCTGCAGCCTCACAATCGGTCATACAACAACGGACATTGATATGGTTCCTAAATCTGTCATGTACCGTGATGCGAAAGAATCTATTGCGCTAGCTGCTTCTGAGCTTGTGAGCTCCTCTGGGTTCATCTTTATCGATGCGGGCAGTACAACAGAAATGGTATTACACTATCTACAGCATACGAATGCAACCTTTGTAACAAATGGCATTCACCACGCTACACACTTGGCATCACGCCATTTGAAAGTCATCTTATTAGGTGGCACTGTGAATCCCATTTCCTCATCTATCGTCGGTAGCGTAGCCCTTAATCAATTGGAATCGTATAACTTTACCCAAGGGTTCTTTAGCACCCATGGTATTAGTTTTAAATCCGGCTTTACTACAGAAGATCCTCTTGATGCGTCTGTGAAAGAAAAAGCATTGCAAAAATGTCACAATGCCTTCGTCTTAGTGAATCCATCTAAATTCGATTGCATTTCATCTGTAACCTTTGCCACCATTGATAAAGCGTCTATTATTACTACGAAATTACCAAATGAATTATATCGGAACTATGCAAACATTCAGAAGTTGATCGTCATCGTTAATTGTAAAAGCTGTCAACCCTAGACCTATAGGTCTTATGGTATGACAGCTTTTTGTAATCTATAAAACGTCGTTTATTCAGGTATTCGATGCATGCTTTTATATCTATCTTTTTCCGATATGTTTTGCGGTATAATATTAGATTATATTTTTATTTTATAAGTTTTTGAAATGGAGACTAGTATGAGCTTTTTGAAAGATTTTTAAAGCCTTTGCCATGCGCGGCAACGTAGTAGATTTAGCGGTCGGCGTTATCATCGGTGCTGCTTTTGGTAAAATTGTTACTTCTTTAGTAAACGATGTAGTTATGCCACCTATCGGTTTTATTATTAGGCGGCGTAGACTTTTTCCAATTTATTTATCCCTTTAACAACTAGTGGTGCTCAAACTACCTTGGCAGAAGCAAAAAGCAGCTGGTATCCCTGTAGTAGCCTATGGTCTTTTCTTGAATACAGTGTTTGAATTCCTTATCATTGCTTTCTGTATTTTTCACGATCGTCAGCCAAATCAAACGCTTTACACCTGCTGAAAGCTCCACTGGAAATCCGTAAATGTGACTATTGCCGTGAAGCGATTGCTGACGATGCCACACGTTGTCCACATTGCACAGCTGAATTGGCTATCAAAGAATGCTAGGGTTCAACAACTCCTAGCTTCTATCTTTTTGAATTCTAACTTTATATAATATTAATAGGAAAGGACTGACACAAGTGTCAGTCCTTTACCTATAATTAGTATTATGTGAAATGCATAATGCATGATGCAACAAACCTAGCATATACTTCTATTATGTATATTGCTTTTCAAATATAGCATAACTAGATATTTAAAATCAAGTTTTAAAATATTCATTTCATAAATGCCAACAAATCCCCTTAATACAAGGGTTTCTCCGACTCGTTAAAACGGTTGATAACAGTGTTATACGTACATGTAATCTATCCAATATGTAAAATAATTATCATCTTGATCCTACCTCGGTAGGAACACCTCATCGCCCTTTCTAACTATAAAAATCTACACAAAATAGCCCTAACTACAATAGAGGAAAGCTGATTACAACATCAACTTTCCTCTATATAATCACTACACTTATAATGTATACTCCGATTTTATTTTTTATAGGCCGGATGTTTACCCACAGCTTTCACTAAGCGTGGTCTCCAATGAAAGGCAGCTTAGTATGCTATATACCCAAACAGGATAACAGGCCCCGCCTTGTACAGGAACTTCGCCACAAGCATAGATCGCATAGCTATCGTAGGCAATGGCTACGGCGCTCATCACATAGATAAGACGGCGCAATCCCATAGTTGCTCCCTCAATGGATAACATTTTATTCACTGCCACGCAGCAAAGAATGTAAGGGAATACATTAGTCACTACGGCTAAGTTAACGAGCTGCGCAAATTGTTCATTCAAACTTTCATCAGTAGTCATCAACGCCAAGATACCTTGCAATGCCAAGAGAATGATAATACCGCGCACTCGGGAATCTACACGATTCACACGAGCAAATACCTTGGGAAAGAATCCTGCTTCTGCACAACTTTTAAACACACGGCTCAAGGTAAATTGCCATCCCATAATCGCCCCGAAACAAGATACTGCCATGAGAGCCATCACGATTTTGCCTGCTGTGCCATTAAACATGTAAGCAAACACTAGCCCAAAGGGAGCAGTGGAATTCACTAACTCGATGTTAGGAATGATGCCCGCCATAATATTCGTCGATACAATATACACCACGGCTACTGCCAACGTGCCAAAATGTCGCTATAGGTACATTCTTCTTAGGATTTTCTACGGCATCTGCATTAGCTGCTGCCGACTCAAAGCCTAAAAAGCCCCACAATGTGAGGGAAATGGACTGACTGACCGCATCAAATACGGGCAGTTCTTGTGGGTTCCAAACAGACACAAACATCTCTGGATCGAACCAAAACCAACCAAACACGCCAATAAATAGGACTGGCAACATCGTTTCCCCAAATGGTAATGTTACTAATGCGCCCTGTGCTCTTATTACCACGCACATTGATTAAAGCTGCCACCATGAGCAACGCAATGGTTTGCTAAACTCACTTCTAATGGTGAAAAGGTGTACGTCAAACAACACCGCCCCATACCCTATAATGGATATGGCGATGGCTACATTGGCAATCACCAAGGACACTGCATAGGGAGTAGTTCGCCATAAAATGGCCTGTCCTACCGAAGGCATATTCTACATAGCCACCTAAGCCGCCTGCTTTCTTTGTAAATAAACCACATTGGGCGAAAAATATAGGCTAAGGTCAAGGACCCTAGTACAGTGATTATCCAAGATAGGATAGAAATGGTGCCTACCCTGTGCTAATTGAGACGGTAGCATAATAATTCCAGCACCCAACATATTGGCTGCCACGATGGATGTCAGTTGGAATACAGACATTTTTTTAGCGGTGGTTTTCATGTATCAAGCCCCTTTCCATACATCACTTGAGCATTTCAAGTATCCGTGTCGTCAAAACCGCTAGCGCCACTAGTCCGTACGGAATGGGTTCGGATGTAGTGACGCATCTTCATTTATTTATCGATTCATTGTAACACCTTTTACCCCTCATGGATAGATGTTTTTTCACAAATTTTCTGGGATTGTTATAACTTTTCTATCATTTCCCTATCTTCCTATGATATACTATAGAAAATATGCTATGTCCATAGAAAGAAAGGATGTCCTTATGCAAGAACAAATCATTCGAACTCTTGGGCGATGTGAACGGATTCCTATGGAATAATATCATCATCGCACTCCCTCGTATTGCCAGTGTTTGGTTTACGGCGACCACACGATTCGTGCAATTACGACAACTACCAGAAATGTTCCGTATTTTTAAAATCTGGGGCAGGAGAAAAGTAAAGGTGACCATCATATTTCTCCATTCCAAGCATTCTGTATCAGTGTGGCCTCTCACGTAGGTGTTGGTAATATTGCGGGTATCGCTATTGCCATCGCTTTAGGTGGTCCGGGTGCCGTGTTCTGGATGTGGTTCATCGCTCTTCTTGGAGCAGCTACTAGTTTCATCGAAAACACATTAGGCCAAATCTACAAGAACGTTTACCTGATGGCTCCTTCCGTGGCGGTCCATCCTATTATATTCGCCATGGCTTGAACAGCCCATTCTTATCTGTTTTATTTGCCATCTTAATCAGCGTTACCTACGGTCTAATCTATAACTCTGTACAAGCTAACACCATCGCTATTGCCGTACAACCTTGGAATATCGATGCGTCCACAACAGGGCTTATCGTAGCAGCCCTATCTGCACTAGTTATCTTCGGTGGTGCCAAACGTATCGCTCAAACAGCTGAGTTTTTAGTGCCTTTCATGGCAGGGTTTATATTTCTTAATCGCATTGTACATCGTGATTGCTAATATCTCTGTATTACCAACTGTGATTTCTGCTATCTTTACACAAGCTTTTCACTATTGATTCTGCTACAGGCGGTTTTCATCAGTGCTGCGGTAATGCAAGGTATTAAACGTGGCCTGTTCTCCAGCAAGCCGGTGAAGGTTCTGTACCAAATGCGTCCGCTTCTGCTGATGTAAATCACCCAGTAAAACAGGGTTTAATCATGTCCTTGGGTGTTCGTAGATACTATGTTTGTATGTACTGCATCTGCTTTCATCGTTCTTGTATCTGGCGAATATGTGCACAGTGATTTAACTGGTATCGCTCTTGTACAACATAGTATTGGTCATCAATTAGGGTGCTTGGGCACCTGCGGTTATCGCCTTGTTCGTATTCATGTTTGCTTACAGTTCCATTATCGGTAACTATTTCTACAGCGAAGTAAATATTGCGCATATGACGAAAAATAATAAATTTTGCTGATTAATGTATTCCGTGCATTAGTTATCATCATGGTTTATGTTGGCTGTATCGCTGAATTGAACCTTGTATGGAACTTAGCGGACTTGTTCATGGCATTCCTAGTCCTTTGCAACATTACATCTATCTTGCGCTTAGGTAAATTGGTAACCATCGCTCTGAAAGACTATGTAAGCCAAAAATCTAAAAGGTATTGAAGATCCAATCTTCGACCGTGCTATTTTACCAACTCAAAAAGGTATCACTTGGTGGCATAAAGGTCACGAAAACGAATAATACTATATTGAAAAGGGTCCTTCGGGACCCTTTTTCATCTTATCATATACTGTACGCTATCCCTTTATATTGGGGATCATGTCTATATGTTATAACAATCGCAGCCCATAAAGTATATGATTAACATATACAAAAGAGGAACATCGCTTCTGTATTGCAACGTTCCTCTTTTTGCTCTATTATATATTTTTGTATTTCATGTATATAAGAATCCTGTATTTGATTGTACTTGTTAATACCATTACAAGGTATGTAAGCTATGTAAGCTATGTAAGCTATGTTCTAATATATCGATGAGATTCTTAACATTACTATGCTAGAAATGTTATACCGGTATGGCCTTCTCTAGTCGGAAGGAATAGATATACACCTCTTTCACAGGGTATGGTGTCAATCGTTCCAAAAGCTTCTTTATAGAGCATGAGCTGAATGCGATAGCGTTCTATTAGAGCCTCTTCGTCTAAGCGGTCGGTCTTGTAATCCACCAACACCCAAGATCCTCTTCTAAGAATGCCGTATCGATGATACCTTGTAGGAATAAATCTTCTCCATCTAGCATGTCTGGGTATACTCGCTTAGCTGGGAATAGCATACTGAACGGCAATTCTCGTTCCACTCGCTCCGCTCTTAACAATCGTTGTCCTAGGGTGAGACTGAAAGAAATCATAAATCCGTTTTTCACTGATTGCCTTTCGTTCTTCATCCGTCAGATACCCTAGCAATGCAAGGTTATCTAAAAAGCTTGTCGCAAAGATGGTCGCGTGTAGCTTTGCAACGGCAACCATTGCATCACTTCATGCATGAGGGTACCCCAACGAGCACCACTGCGAATCGGCGTGGACTCATTTATGGATGATAGAGTGACATCAAAAGGCCCAAGGTCTACTCGGACTTCTTCTGATATGTCCTCTGTACCATTTTCTTTTGCCTTTCTCAGCATCTCCTCCCCGTTATTTTTATGTCGTTCTGCGTAGCTGGAATCTACTTCATCCATAAAATCATCTGCTTGTATAGCCGTGTTACTATCACGCAGACCTCCCCCATAGTCCGGTTCAATCATCTGTTTCGCCAATTCTTCCAGCTCCACAAAGCGTCGTTTAATTTCAGATACAGAGATTTTTCCCGCTCGTTCTGTGGAACTTTCATAAGGATACACAGAGGTCAATCGATCCACCACGATAGGATCCAGTGGTGGTGCTTCCACTGGTAATTGGGCACGTACTTGTTCCAGAATGTCCACCTCTACGGACGATGTTTCCTGTGAAACACTATAGTCATTTCCGTCATGAACGTGGAAGGATACAGGGCAATCTTTGTACGGTATATCTGGGAATTGCGGGCTTTCTACCTCTGCAAAATTGGCGCAACTGTGTGCCCCCTGCTACGTGACGAGCTAAACTCCGCAAAAATCCAATCTAAATAGGAATTACATCCTAGAATCTGCTCTTTCGTGAAAGCACTTTCACCCCACTGTAAGACAGGCGCTACCCATTCGCCCATTTTCTTCGTGGCAGGCCGATCTGTAGAACCATTGATAGACCCCTTCATATAGCCTGTAATATAGAGTTTATCTTTAGGCCGAGTCAATGCCACATAGAGGATACGCTCCTCTTCGGCTTTCAAATTTTTCTTCCAAGACTTGGCGTACGAACATCCATGGCACCGAGTTATACATAACCCGTAAATCTGAGAAGTATCCTTTTAAACCTACTCCATATTCCTTGTGCAATAGCAAGGAACGATTCAAATCCATTTTGTTAAAGCCCTTTTGTGTGCCCATGAGGAACACCACGGGGAACTCTAATCCCTTACTTTTGTGGATGGTCATAATGCGCACCACATTGTCCGCTTCGCTCACCGTTTTCGCAACGCTCAAATCTTCCCCAGATGCCTGCAAACTTTCAATAAAGCGCAAGAATCGGAATAAGCCCCGATAATTTCCACTTTCATATTGTTTCGCCCTCTCATACAGAGCTAGCACATTGCCACGGCGCACCAAACCATTCGGCATGGCGCTCACGTATTCTACCACATGCAAGGTATCGTAGATATGCCAGATTAAATCTGTAATACCCTGTCGGCGAGACATAGTCCGCCAAGTATCCATAGAGTCCACAAAGCGAATCCACCCTGCCTTCTGGGAGGCTTCTACAAATGGGCGCAACCCGCTCCACAAGCTATTCTCCCCTACGGACAGACGAAGGCTCCCTAAATCGTTCGCATCCATCCCGATAAGAGGTGACTGCAAGACGATGGCCATGGGCAAATCCTGCTCTGGATTGTCGATAATTTGCAACAAGGATAGCACGAATTGTACTTCCATAGCACTAAAATAGCCAGATTTTTCCTCCGCATAGGCAGGGATACCTTCTCGTCGTAACAGGTCAATCATACGGCTTGCCGACCCAGAGATAGACCGCTTCAAGAGCACAATATCACGCCATTCCATAGGACGGAAAGTACCGTCTTTATCTTGTACCAAGGCACCGTTGTTCTTTAATTCTTGGATTTTACGGATGACAAAGAGCATTTCCTTTTCATCATTCTCTAGGTCTTCGCCTTCTTCCGTATCTGTCTGCGCCTTATCCTCATCACAGCAGAGACGTGCACTTCCACGTCCCCACCTACCCATTCTGGTGGCGCCTCTTCTACGATACGACCTGTGTGGAGGGCCTCTGCCTCACCATAGGTGAGCCCTGCTCCCTCATCGGTCATGATTTTGAGAAAATAAAGTTCGTCACATTTAGAATTGCTTCATGGGAACGGAAATTTTGTGACAAATCGATGCGCCGTTCCACACCGTTCACATCGTGGTCAAAGCGATGGTACTTCTCCATGAATAACTGGGGATGCTGCCATGCGAAATCCATAAATAGACTGCTTTCACATCACCCACATAGAATCGATTATCTCCACGAGATACTAAGTTTACGATCGCCTCTTGTACACCGTTAGTATCTTGGTATTCATCAACCATCACTTCTTTGAACGTATCTTGTAACTCTAGCGCCACCTCAGATGGTTGCAATGCCTCTTCCGACTCAGGGTCCACTAACAAGGCTAAAACATAGATGTTCCAAATCAGAAAAATCGATCATGCCCGCTTCTTGTTTTTGCCTGCTGAAAGTCCTCATGGAATCGTTTCACCAGCTGGATGATACCTCGTACCAACGGTACTAAGTATTCCATTTGCTCTTGCCAATCTGCTTCGGTAATGGCAAAGACACCTTTCGGCATAGCTTGCAATATATCTTTTCCTTCAGACAAAATGGCTTTAATTTCGCTCAAGATATCCCGGGTCGCTTTCATTCATGGCCTTTGTGGCACGGAGTACAGGGAAACTAAATCCCCAATGCCAACTACACCCTAGATGCATGGCATCCCAAGTGTCCGCCTTTTTGCATAGCTTGTAACAGCGTTTGCAGTTCGCTGACCTTCTCCATCCATTTGTCGAGATCCATTGCCCAAGGGTCGCCAAGCGCTGTGCCTCTTCATAGCGTTCTAGAAGGTACTCAATTTGACGCTGTTGCTCCCTCCCAAAATAGTGTCCCCAAGTAGTTTAGCATGAGGTCTGGTGTAAGGCACTTTCACAGGTAGTACACACCTGATCTCAACCAACGCATTGGCTGACTTTGTGCCAGGCGAAGTTGTAGATTTGAAACACCGTGTCCCGCAATACTTGGTCGGACCGTTCCGTACTGAACATATCGCTCACGTCGTAATGTATATACAAGCCTTGCTCGTAGGCCTCTAGCAAAATCTTATCTAGCACGTCGTAGCGCATGAGCGCCAATTCACCTTCATTGCCGATAGTAAAAGAAGGGTCTATATCTAGTTTATAGAAATAACTACGGATGACCCATTGGCAAAAAGGAGTGCAATGTGGAAATATGGGCAGACGGCAACATATTCAATTGTTCTTCTAAATAGGCATCTCCTGTGGCTTGAAACTCTTCCGCTAGTTTCACACCGATGCGGGCTTTCATCTCTGCAGCAGCCGCCTTGGTGAAAGTCACCACCATCAGCTCTTGAATACTTAGCTCCCGCCGTTTCAGACGCTGTATCATGCGTTCTAGAGGACTGCCGTTTTCCCAGACCCCGCCGCTGCCGACACCAAGATCGTTTGGGACGGTAACTGCCCCAGTCTGAGGCGCATCAATGGCGCTCTGTTGCGCATCAGTCCATTTCATAGGTAGCCCCTCCTGTTTGTAATCCTTCCATCTTCTCCAATGCTTCCTCTTCGGTCATGGTCTTAATATAACGATATCTGTTGCGGGTTCCATCAAAGCGACATAAGGCTTGAAACTCGCAAAATTCACAAGGTCGCCGTTTATCCTTTTTGGTAAGGACTAATGGAAATTCTCCATCCCATCATCTGTGTACCACTGTTAGAAATAATTTGTTTTGTGTATTCCTTCATAAGACCAAATTGTTCTATAGTCTTCAAACTTTTGGATGTGCGACTATCTGGAGTACCATCCTTTTTCAGAACAATCGGTACATGAGGGGAGTTACTTTGGTAAGCCCTCGTCATATCTAAGGATTGTAAGATGTCACCGTCAACAAAGTATCCACTATTTTTCAATTGTTGGATATCAGCTTTTTCTTCTTCTGCCCGTCTCATGATTTACGACTTCTGACAATTTCACTTGCGGATTACGCACATACGTATAAAGGGCTGCAGCCGTGCCAATTCGATCCTGTGTATTCTTTCCAGTGCCAATAGATAGGGTCATTAACTGCAATTTCAAGCCATAGTAGATTTCATCGGCTCGCACTGTAGTGCCCCCGATTTATAGTCGATGACCGCCGCATAATGGCCAAGAGGTCCACGATATTCATCAACACGGTCGATTTGACCACGCAGCACGATACTTTCACCATAGTTCTTACCCAATGGAATGCGCACTGGATGCCAACTAGATGTGCCCATACCAAAGCTTTGTTCTACTTCTGTCGTGGAAAACTCACTTTTCTTGGACCAATCTACGAGACGTGCCACCGTAGCCGATAAGGTGGATGTTAATCGACTATACAATTGCGCTTCGTAGGCATCTCGCTCTTCCGTACCCATCACCGCATCGGCCGCTTCACGACATAAAGATTCTTGTTCTTCCTCGGTTAAGTCACGCCATTGTCGACCTTGTTGCAATAGATACTCTCCTAAATAGCGCAATGTATCGTGAAGGAAGGTACCAATTTCAGGAGCTCCAAAAGATTTCACCTTCCGTGGGGCTAATCAGCAATGCATATTGAGCATAGAAACTGTATGGACAGCGATGGTATCGTTCTAATCGTGTAACGGAACCTGTTAAGGCATCGCTCCGTAGCAATAACCCTCGCACAATTGACCGGTCAATGCGTGGCACTGCATTAGAGTCAAACATGCCTCGTGTAACAAAGAATACCTCCCTCGGTAGCCCGTTTCCAATCCCCAGTTATAGAGGCTCCACCAAGTAGAGGAAATAGGATCGCCTTTCATAAGGGCACTCACACGACTGGAAAAGAGTCCTAAACTTTGGGATGGTCGCCATAGGTAGTCCTGTTCTCGCCCTTCTGGCATAGATAATGGCGCCTCTCTATATTTTTCACATATCCATATTGTTGTAACCTCCGACACCAAAGACAGTTCCATTTTTGAATCCTTCTTCATCGGATGTGACATAGGACAGGTGCAATCTTGGCTAGCTACGAGTGCAGGCTAAATAGAACAAGAAATTTTCATTAAACATTTGCCCTAAAGCGCCTGCCGCCAGTTGCACCCTACCTTCGCTAAAGCCGTCCGCTCTTGGTCACGCAGAATGCCTTCGTCCCCCATTTTGCGAGGAATACACCCTCATTAAGGCCTAGCACGCTAGACTTCCTTCGCATCTGTCATATAGCTACGGTCGATGGTGGTAATCGTCACATGGTCCAACGATGGCGGTACCAAGGAGTAAAGTCACTTCGCTGAGCCCTTCCTCGATGATGAGCCCCATCTCTTGGGCATTCAACTCCTCTGTACCCGTCACAGATGCACATTCCTCTAGCAATTGAATGGCATGTTTATAGATCGCACATGGCTGGCACTTTCCTGTACATCACCACGCGCTTCTGCTTCGTCATACCACTGTTTCAACTGCTCTGGAATGCGCCAATCTTGCATGGTTTGGAATAGGAACTCACTCCATTCCTGACCCCTATGTGGCAGTTTACAGAAGTCGTAAATAGGTCGTAATACTTGGTGCAACACGCGATCATGCAAGTCTTGCATCACAGCCCGTCGCTCTGCATCGTCTTCGCCACCATAGATCCAGGTATCTCGGAGCCACGCTGTCCCTTGAATCCCATATTCTAAACAATAATTCTCTAGTCGATCTACTTCTTCACGAGTGAAAGGTGCAAAATCTGTTTTCAGCAAGCGGAACACCGCATCATGATCGAAAGAAGGTACGATACACATGGAATAGACCTGCAAGAACTCCGCCAAAGGATGGCTGGTCATCACCTTCCGTTGGTCCGAAAAGAAGGGGATACCATAATTCATGCATGCTTTTTCCAGTACATCACCATAGGACTCCATGTCCCGCAAGATGATGGTACAATCTTTCCAGCGATGACCTTCTTGTTGACGGTATGCCAAGATATTACGGCACACGGAATCGGCTTCCCGCTCTCGATTGTAGGCACTCACCATAGTCAATGCATCTTCGGTGGTGTTTGCTTTCATAGGTGTTCTAAAAATTGTGTGTTCAATTGTTGTAACACAGGTGTCCCTCGATAGACGGTGTTCATGTCATGTACCACCGCCTCTGGATACCAAGTCATCATATCTCGGTACGTCTCCCAAACACGGAAATACATAGATCCCTTGCGACTGTGCACCTCTTCCTCTAAGGATGGCAAACTAATCGTCATATGGCAGGACTCACTGAGGGAAAATAACCGTTGGATTAATCGATACTGTAAGGGCGTAAACCAATGGAATCCATCCACAAAGACATGACACCGTTGCATCAGTGGCGACTGCGGTAAGATTTCGATCGATTCTTCCATGGAATCTTGGACGCCTACGCTCTTCCAACGCTGCATCGTAGCGTTCTAACAGCAAGGATAATTCTTGTAATTTTCTGCCCAACACCATGGAGTCTACCTGTTGTACCGCTCCCGACAAATCATCTGGTGTCACCCCAAAGGCTTTGCACTCCGTCAACAACCCTTGTATCACATCTCCAAAATGAGGTTGCTTCGCCGCTTGTTTAAATAAGTCTAACTCTCCTGCGGATTGTTTTAAGAGCACCCGAAGGACTAGTTTTTGCCCTAGCTCCGATAGGCCACCTTCTTTCACTTTCCCCAAGGATTGATATACTTGATAGGCTAGCCGTGTCATGCCCATACGCGCACCGTGGTGAATCCTTTTTTCCTTACGATACTCCGCTAGCTTACGCTCCATCATATAGGTAGCAGGGTCTGGCACAAGCACTATGATTTGGTGGTCTGGATGGTCCTGTAAAATTCGTTCTATCTCTGCGAAACAAGCCGTGGTCTTTCCCGTGCCGGCTCCGCCAATATATAGGTGTGGTTGCATGTCCAACTCCTTTTCCTCTCAGCATGTTTCATCTATCTCTATCCTATCATGTCTAAGGCACTTAGTAAAATTGCCAGGTCCCTCAACAGATTGACCTGGCAATAGTATGTATGTAATTAACGGTACGCTACCCGTTTTGGTTGCATATCGTGAAAGTGCAAGCGCTCCTTCGCTGTGGCTTCCCAATCAGTTCCCGGTTTGCCATAGTTAGCATACGGATCAATGGACAAGCCCCCACGCGGCGTAAATTCGCCCCATACTTCAATGTATTTAGGTTCCATCAATGCCACTAAATCTTTCATGATGATATTGATACAATCTTCGTGAAAGTCTCCATGGTTGCGGAAACTAAATAAATATAATTTTAAGGATTTACTTTCCACCAATTTTTCATCTGGCACATAAGAAATGTAAATCGTTGCAAAGTCCGGTTGTCCCGTCATTGGACAAAGACTTGTAAACTCTGGACAGTTGAATTTTTACAAAATAGTCATTCCCTGGATGCTTATTAGGAAATGCTTCTAGCACTTGCGGTGCATAATCTGTCGGATAGTCCGTATGGCTACCCTAAAGCATGAACACCTTGTAATTCCGCTGCATTACGACCACTACTCACGAACTAACGCCTCCTTATTTTTATACACTACTTTCTCCAATGCATTGATGAGGAAATAGCTCACCACACCACACACGAACTGACCTACTACGAGGGAGCTCACTATTACCCAGTACGGAACTGGCAAGAAATAGGCCAACCAAATTGGTACAATCAATCCTGGTACAAAGGTAATGATAGGAATCAATACCCAGTTGCCTAAACCTTGGCGCTTCGCAAGGACGATTAGACCTGTTGTCAATAAGCCTACAATAGCTCCACCGATAGCATCCACTAAACCAAAACCACCCATCACTGTATTACTGACAAAGTTCGCAATACCAAAGGCTGGAATGGTAAATGGGAAGATTGCTGACAATCCATAGAGCGCTGTCGCAATGCGCACTTGATACTGACCAAAGGCAAAAACCTTGTGTACCGATCATCAGCGCCAAGTACATAGCGATAGAAATGGCAGAAATCGTCAATCGTTGTGTGTTGTTAAATTGTTTCATTATAACTCCTTAGTTTTGTTTACAGACAGGAGGATCTCGAACTGTCTATCTAATACCTACTGACATGAGGTCATAGCCACCTAGAACATTTCTAGGGTTTTGAAAAGTTCAGGTGTTCAATGTACCATTGAGAGGCTTCGCATTATGATCTAATCGAATCCCCATCATATGCTCCCCGGTCCAATCCTTCTGGTGGTTCTACACCAAAGTTATGTGCAAAATCATACCCCAACCGTGGGTAGTACACATTACTACCGTGCACGAACAAGTAGGCATATCCCATTTTACGCGCCAAGCGTTGGCCCTCTAGAATGAGTGCTCCTCCTACACCATGTCCACGCATAGACTGTGCTACCGCTAATAAACCTAAAGATAAGTACTTCTTCATTACCTGCTTTTCCACGCAAGAACACTACCATATCCTGCAATGGCATTATCGATAACAGACACCAAAGATAACTTAGGAATATACGCATCAGACTCGCGCAATAATTCCACTAGTTTATATTCTCGTCCCTGTACTGCATCTGCATTGATATAGGCTTCACGCACTGAGAGCTGTGACCGTATAAAAATTCACGCTTTTTTCTCTTCTCGTATAATCATAGTTCCTCCGGTTCATGATGAAAGTACACCAAATGGATTGCTAACTCTTTAGTATACCGAATTTCTTCGATAATATCAAATGTATTTTCCCTATTTCTTAGCTTTCTTCGCTAATCAGTTTTGTTCTTTTTGCTCTTGTTTTCGTCAATCTTTCTTGCTCCTTAGCTTGCTGTTTTTGCTAGCTGCTTCCTTCTTAGCCTGTTGTTTTGCTAATCGAGCTTGCTCTTTTTGCTTGTTGTTTCGCCAACTTTTTGTTCTGCTTGTAACTTAGCTCGCTCCGCCCTTTTGCTAAACGTTGTTGCTCTTTCTTCGCCAATATTTCTTGTTTTTCGTTGCGCTTTCTCTAATTGGCGTTGTGCTTTTGTATCTAGACGTTCTTGTTTGCGTTCTGCTTTTTGCAATAGAACCCATTCTTGTTTAGCCAGTTTTTCATAAGCGGTCGTTGTTCCTTTTGGGAGGTTTCCCATTGGTTCCCCAGCCATAGCCTCTTGTACTTCTTCATCAATCAGTTGTAAGGCTATGTTTCCTTGGTTTCTTCACCGAAGCACTACTAATTCCAAATGGCTTCGCTGAGAGGAGCCTTGTTGAGAGGTGCGCACTTGTACACCGCTGCGATTTGGCAACGCAGATGTATCAATCTGGAAGGCTTCCATTTTCTTTTGGATTTCTTCCTTCGTTAAGGCTGGTTCCACTGCGATTGGGGTACCCTCATCAGCACTATCTGATTGTGCTTTACCTGATTTTTGCTTCTTCTTGTTCAATTTCATAATTCATAATAGAACGACGATTTTTCATTGTACAATCGTAATGCCAACATACGGTCGCTTTCATTCATGGTCTCTCGACGTGCCACCACATCTGCCATCATCGGAATGAGTTCTTTTTCTTGTGAATGCTCGTGACCCTAAGTCTACTCCTTTTTGTATCTGTAATCGCTCCATGTTTTCACCAAGGTCATAAGTGCTTGGTATCTCCAATCAGGAGGACTCACTACACCATAGGGATTCGCCTCTGCTTGGGCTACTGTCAATCCACCAGCTACCAATGCCAATGCGATATAATATCGTAACTGTTTCATATCTATATCCTTTCTATTACCTATGACGACCTACATATTGTGCCCTAGGAAAGTCAGCTAACCACGCTGTTTCACCACTAGCACGAACAGCAACGACCACAGCCGTAGCAGGACCTCCACTATGGTCTAACTCATCATCAGTCATCTTTATAGATTCTATGGATGCCCCTTCCAAATAGCTGACCACTGTCAACTCTTGGCGATGCCTCTAGAACCAATGGGTATTACACGAGATGTACTAGGATGTGCCAAGGCTCGTCGGATCTCATCATAGGTCACAATCCACTCTGGTTGTTCTAGCACCTCATGACCTACTAAAGGCTTCCCTAATACGTACACAGCATAGGGTTCTCCTGGGCCAAGCACTTCTGGCGCCCCCTAACCCTAGAGCCGTAATCCCTACGGACGTAGTGCTCACTTTCATATTACTTTCATGGCTACCATTAATGGGTACATCAATACCAAGGAATCCAATTCTTCTTGGACTCCTTGGACCACTGAGGTCACCACCGTATCATAGTCACCGCCAATGAGGTATTGTATGGCTTTCACCGTACCTCTTGCACATAGAATTTCTAGCATTGCCACACGCGCTGCGAAGGCGCCCACCATGTCATAGGGCACGGCTGGCACATCATGTTCTTGCAAACCGCAATGCCACTGCTAATATCACTGGCAATGATCCAGTCTTCATCCGCTTTCAAGGAAAGTCTCGTTATATCACGCATGTCGTTTACCACCAAACACTCGATTCAATTGACTCACTACGAGAGCAGCCCCTACATAATTAAATGCATAGGCTAAGGACAATGGCACAAATAAAACAGCCACAACCTCTACACTTTGCATCATCCATGCAATGACTGCTAAACCAACACCTACATTAATAATATACCCTAGTATACCACCAACTACATAAGAGAAAGATGAAGACATCCACTTCATTATATATCCAATACTAGCCCCCGTACCTGCCAGCAATGACAGCTACCGCTACATGGATAGGTACGCTAGAGGAAACCCCGTGGAAGCTGCGGTTGCTACATGACCTAAGGCCCCCAGTACAGCACCCGCTACAGGGCCTAACAGTAACGCCCCTACAAAAGCTGGCGATGAATCAAATCCAATGGAGTATACTCCAAAATGAATCTGCCCACCTATAGCGCAAAAGGGCAATCAATATAGCATAGAGTCGTAATAGTTCTATATTCCTAGTAATCTCTCCTACTAACAATTAATTCATACTAATTTCTATGTTTTATTATAGGTGACACAATCCATATAAAGCAATCATATGCCTTTCTCATTTTCACCATGTATACTCTCTATATAAAATCTCTTTAAACTCTTGTAGAAATACGCTACAATACATATATTCTACGTAACATGATTGAAAAAGGAGCACTATGAAAGTCTTACTTGTTGAAGATGAAGAAATGTTAAATAATATTATTGCTAAACGTTTAAAAGTAGAATCTGTGATTGTCGATCGATGCTATAACTAGCGAAGATGGAGCTAGATTATATTTCTACTTCTAGCTACGATGATGATCGTCATGGATATTATGATGCCAAAAATGGATAGGCCATGCCGTAGTAAAACATATGCGTGAAGAAGGAATAAAACTCCTGTCTTATTCCTAACTGCTAAAAAGATTCCTTAGAGGATAAAGTATCTGGTTTTGAATCTAGGCGCTGATGATTATTTAGTGAAACCATTTGAATTTGACGAACATTGTACTCGCATTCATGCTCTTGCACGCCGTGGTCGTAATCAAGCTGTAGAAGATATCATGCTGGTCCGTTGCGAATTAACCAAAAGTCGCTCTGTCTTTCTTAACTGATACTCCCGTTACATTAACCGCTAAAGAGTTTGACCTACTTTTTATTTAGCTAGTAATCAGAATATCGTCTTGTCTCGTCAACAAATTCTTGACCATGTGTGGGAATATGATTATGAAAGTTATTCCAACCTCATCGATGTGTACATCAAAGACTTGTGCAAAAAAGTTGATATTGACGAATCCTTTAAGCTAATCCAAACTATACGTGGCGTAGGCTATATGTTCCGCACTGAGGAATAATCTATGATGCATATACTCAGACACTTGGACAGTACATAGAGTCGCTTCTATTGCGTGTTCCTTAGTCTATAGTTACAAGTTGGTACTCTATCTTCCTACTTATTAATGATGAGCTGCTCGCCGCCTTTGTAATTCAATTTACCCATGTTTTGGGATAGCCAAATGAAATCGCACAGATTTTGCAAAAATCTGTTATTGACATCACTAATAATGCTAAGAAATACAAACCTTATGAGGATGGTGGTTTCCTCTTAGTATATACCCATGATGGCATTGTTATTCGTGGTAATATAGCAGATCAATTCCCTGAAAACACACCGCCATCCTTTGATGCTATTACGGAAGTCTCTCAACAGGGGCACTCCTTCTTATACTATGATGCACCTATTCAGCATCGCCCGGGGGTGCAAGGCTATGTGCGAGGCATTGTTCCAATGACCTTTCTCGATAGAAAGTCAAATAACATGTTCTTCGCTTTATTGTTAGGGGTATTCTCTTTGTCACAGTAGCTACCATTGGCGGCTATTGGATTATTCAACGCGGCTTAAAACCTGTTCGTACCGTAACAGACTTAGCTGCACAAATTTCATTAAAACGAGATTTGTCTGAACGTATTGAAAATATCCCCCAATCTGGAGATACTCATGTATCAACTAGCATCTACCTTTAACCCTATATGCTCAGTAGTTTAGAGGATTCTTCTAATCGAGAGAAAGCGCTTCAATGCCAATATTTCTCACGAATTGCGAACCCCTATCGCTGTCATTCAAGCTGAAAGTGATTATGCTCGCCAATATGTAACAACAATTGAAGAAGCTAGAAAGCTTTCAAAATATTTTTACACAAAGTAAAAGTATGGCAGATATGGTATCCCAACTTCTAGAAATTGCCCGCCTTGATAACACTATAAATATTACAAAGTTACCCTCTCCTCTCTAATGTAGCAAATCAGTTAGCCTCTACCTATGCTCAGCTATGTCAGAGTAAAGGGACTTACTTTCACAAGTCATATCGATGAACACATCACTATGCATGGCAATCAAATTTTATTACAGCAAGCTATGGCTAACCTTTTGGATAATGCTTTTAAAGTTTGCTAATAGCACAATACATTTTCTGAGGTTTCTTTAGGAGAAACTATTCACATCTTTGTTCAAGATGATGGTATTGGTATACCACAGGAAAGTATCCCTATGATTTGGGATCGATTATACCAAGTAGACCCTTCTCGTACCTCAAAAGAAAACAAAGGTCTCGGTCTAGGATTATACCTCGTACAAAATGTAGTACAACTACACGAAGGTACTCTCCAAGTGGAAAAGTACTCCCACGAAAACACTCTTTGGTTTTATTTACCAATTCATAAAAAGATACTGAAGAATAACAAAGAGGATATCTGACGAGCGTCAGATATCCTCTTTCTACTACTCACCTGATTCCAAATTCGGACGATTTCCATACTTTCAATACTAAAGAGCCTATGACTATCATCCCCAAACCTGCCACTAAGAATACATAAGAAGTTCCCCAATAGGTTGCTACAATACTAGCAAATAGAGGTCCCATCATATTCCCTAATTGTTGGGATGTAGTAGCTAACCCAAATACTCGGCCACGCACTGATGGTTCTGTATTCACGGTCATGGCCGAACCAAGAGACGGAAAAATTCCTACAATAAATACTCCTATCAGTAACTGTAACACGCCAAACCACCAAAGTCCAAAAGGCATACTTTGCAATAATAATATAGTTCCTGTACCTAAAAGACCATAAGAAATGACTCTAAAATAACCACGTTTTTGTCCATAAGCCGCCCAAATATTGGTCATAATCATTTCCCATAACACCACCGCCACTAAAATGGATCCCCGCTAACATAGCTGCCCCATCCATAGTTCCCTTTTTAACTCTCCTACATAAATAGCTACAATCGGTTTGCAGCATAAGCATTACTGATTGCACTAGGAAGTATAGTCCTAAAATATGTAATAACACTTTATTACTAGCGGCCTCCTTTAAATCTTCTTTAAAAAAGTCATTTAACAGGTTCCACGCTATCTACTGTAGGCTCTTTCACAAATATAGCAATCACTGCGGTTACCACAAATAAAGTAACACCTGCTACAGCAAATACAGGACGCATACCCACTGCTAATTCTGTTATGCCTCCTGTTAAAGGGCCTACCGTGTTGCCCTAACACTAGTCCCATCTGAAAAATCCCCATAGCTGTTCCCACTCGCTCTTTTGGCACAGACAAAGATACCATAGTCATAGCAGCTGGCATAAAATCCATTAGCACAAAGCCCTGAAAGGCGCGAACCATTAAAAATTGATACTCGTTTTGTACAAATGCCCCCATAAATAAGATATACCAATTAATATGCCTGCTCGGATAGCCATCAATATTTCCATGTGCATCTGCTAATCGTCCCCATATAGGAGCCATAATGCAGCAATACAAAAGGAGATAGAAAAGGATAACCCGGACCAAAGTGCTAATTGTTCTTGTTCCACTCCCAGTTCTAGTAAATATACGGGCAAGGGATAATCATAGTGTAACAAATAGCCAATAAAGACATTCCTATAGTTAAGATCCAAACTGCAACCATCCCTGTTTGCTGTAATCGTTTCATATTTCACATCCTTTATATTGATATACGTTCTAGTCATATTGTAACACAGATACCTTTTTACAACGCAAAAAGAGGATCCCTTGATATCATCTCAGTACCTCTTCTCTTTTAGCAGTCATACAGTTATTGTGCCTTATCGTTTTTACGTTGTTTAGTATTTTGATTTAATATACTATACAAGCTGTCTAGCTTCTTCTCGTGATAAGCCCAATTTTGACTCTATCAACTGTGGGATATGGTGAACTCTATTCTGTAATGATTTCCCTTTTTGTAGTTAACGTAATGACCATAGACCGCTCGTCTTCTTTAACCGTTCACGGATAATCAAACCTTTTAACTCTAATTTTTCCGCAATAACGGAGTTAATGTACCAGAATCTAAAAAGATTTCTCCCCAATCATTTTTAGATTTAATTTCTTCCACTCCCAAATTACAGTCATAACGAGATATTGCGTATATGTTAACCCTAGTTCAGACAACTCTGGTTGGCATACCCGTAATACTTCCCTTTGCTGCTGCATACAGAGGGAAACGCGACTTCCTTCTCTATTGATAGTGTTTCTTTCTCTTTCTTCAGACTTCCCTTAATACTTTTACCTAATACCTTACACAGAAAACCGTCGATCAATCACATCTTGTAATGTTAAACTTTTGCATATATTCACGCAGGTGGTTTTGTAAATGTTCCCCATCAATGGCAAGGTGCGACACCCTTGACTCATTGGACATGTGTTCACTTCTTCCTCTAAACAAGCCCACAACGGCAATGGAGTCCTCTGTAGCCGCCAAAATATCATAGACTGTATAGTCTTTTGGCTCTTTGTTAATTGGTAACCACCATACTTACCTCTAACACTTTTTACATATCCAGCTGCACTTAAAGCAGCGCTACGATTCCTTCTAAATATTTATCAGAAATTCTTTGGCGCTCTGCCATTTTCTGAATAGATACATTCCGATCACACTGTGTTCCGCTAAATCAACTAAGATGCGTAATGCATATCGACCTTTAGTAGAAATTTTCATAAATAATACCTCTTCAAAAGTAGGATTTATACCTAATGTATATTACTATATAGAATAACGAACTTTGTCTATATAGATTATGTACATAATTTAGTACGCTACATAAGTAACTCACAATCATAATGCGCATATACACTAGGGTTTGTGAGCATATTTTCCATCTGAAAACCAATGTCGCACACCAATGTACTCCGTTTTATTTATTAGTCTATTTATATGATTATTATATCTTTTATAATGAATTAATTTTGCAAAACTCTATCATAACTACTTATACTATGCTACAATAATGGTATTAATGTATTTTATTACTAGGAGGTTCACCATGTTGAGCGCGTATTCGCACTAAAGGCGAAATGCTACGATTCGTGCGGAAAGTCCTGGCGGGACTTACCACATTTATTACAATGGCATACATATTGCTATTAGCACCTAATTTATTAAATCTAGCTGGCATGGATAAGGATGCCGTATTAATTGCTACCGCCTTGCGGTGGAGGTTTGGTCACTATCTGCTATGGAGTGTTTGTTAATTATCCTATCGCATTAGCTCCCGGCGTTGGTTTTAGTGGCTTTTCTGTTACTTTCACCGTATCGTCCTCGGTATGGGATTAACCTGGCAAACTGCATTAGGCGCTGTATTTCTGGCCTTGTATTCCTTATTCTAACCTTGACAAAGGTTCGTCAACTCATCATTGAAGCGATTCCTAGTTCTTTGAAAATCGCTATTACTGTGGGGATTGGCTTGTTATCTGTATTATCGGTTTTAAAACTATCTGGTCTGTGACCATTGCCTTATCCTTACAACCAGGTACATTGAGCTTTGATATTGTCAGTGCAAAGGACATGGTGCTCCTGCTAGCTTCTGAGACTTTATTAACATTAGGTAATCTAGGCAATCCAAATGTACTACTCTCTCTTTCTGGATTATTCTTCTCTGCCTGTCTGATGGCTCGTCGTATTCCTGACCAGGCTAGTGATTGGTGTGATCGTTCATCGCCATCATCGCTTATGTAACTGGAGTAGCTACCTTACCTAATACTACACTAAGTATTATGGCAGTTCCTGATTTCAGTAAAATTGCTTTTTATGGAACTAGACATTGCCTCTGCTTTCCAAGTGGGTCTTGTAACCATCATTTTTCTTTCACATTCGTTGAGCTATTTGACTCCATGGGTACACTGATTGCTACTGCCTCCAAAGCAGGCATTGCAGATCAAAAGGAGAGTTCCCAGGTCTTGGTAAAGCGATTGTAGACTCCCTTGGCGTTAGCTTCGGCGCTATGTTGGGTCTAGCACAATTACTGCATTCGTTGAAAGTGCCGCTGGTGTAGGTGCTGGTGGTCGTACAGGCTTGACTGCTGTGACTTGTGGTGTAATGTTTATCCTTTGCTTATTCTTTGCTCCATTAATCGCTTTAGTACCGAATGCAGCTACAGCTCCTGTACTTATCTTAGTAGGGGCTCTAATGATGGAAGCCATCCGTGAAATCGACTTCTCCGATTGGACAGAAGGTTTCCCTGCATACTTAGTGTATTATTAATGCCATTTACATACAGCATTGCTAACAATGTTGCAGCTGGTCTTAGTGTATATCCTTTGATGAAGTTTATCACTGGCCGTCATAAAGATGTACACTGGTTTATGTATGTACTAGGTGCTATTGTATTGGCAAAATACATTTTTGGTTTGAATAATCAAATATACATAAATTGTAATATACATTTCATATATAGTAGAAATATAACTAAATAACTCCCACATAAAACAGAGGAAAGTTGATGCAAAGATTATCAACTACTCTATTTTATAGTGTGCTACTACAAAGAGTCCTATGGGACCCTTTGTATACTTATTATATAATTATGACACAAATTAATGAATCATATACCTTACACTGGTATCACAGCAAATCGTCTTCGTACACGGCTTCTTCAAAGAATAGTGGCAACAAATCATCGCTATATTCGTTCATATCACGACCTGTCTTAGAGAATACCACAGATGCAGCAAAACGCATTAACTCTGCTTCGTTCTCCGGTTGTTCACAAATTCTTCAATGATTTTGTCCATATCTAAATGGCGTTTCATAATAAATCTCGCCAATTTACGACGATTCACTGGGTCATTCACCAATTCATCTACATCGATAATATACTCTGGCATTTTAATAGCAATATGCGTATGGATTCCGTCTTCTTTCATGATAACCTCCTAAACGATTAGCCCCTATAGTAAGCACTTAGACTGTATATTCAGATACTGCGGAATATAATCCGTACATCTATGATTATATGCTATCATATACCTTATTAACCCTATACATACCTCATACTCCTAGCTTAATAACTAGATAGTCTAGATACGGCTTGTGCCAAACTGTCCTCATCCACAAACACTGTATCTAAGCACAGTCCATGGGCAGGTGCTGTTTTTCCGATTAATTGTCTATCTCCTCACCAATGATACGTGGCACCTCCTCTGGTTGAGCTGACCCAAACCTACATCCACCAGAATCCCGCCATATTCCGCACCATGTGGTACACAAATCCATCTCCCAACACATGGATGCGCACCGTCGATTCTATCTTGGATGACTTTCACAGCATACATCGTTTTTACTGGATGCCTATACCGTCGTATTATGACCTTTGAAAGTGCTAAAATTATGCGTTCCTTCTAGGGCCTGTGCCGCATGCCGCATCGCCTCTATATTCTAACGGTTTGCGCACATGGTAAGCGTAGCGCAGTTGCAGTGGGTCTACCACGGCATCATTATGAATTGTATAAATGTATTCTTTTCCTTTCACATAATTCCGTGGATTCCAATCAGGCGGTAGCTCCTGTGCCTCACGGACTACGATATACGGTGGCATATGAGCGATGAGGGCACGCATCAGATTGTCTACGGGAATCTTTCCGGTCGTGGTGAACGCCACTACTTGCCCTCTAGCATGGACACCTGCATCGGTGCGCGAGATCATAAATCGTGATGGGCTCATTGCACACCTTAGACAAAAGCCTCTTCTAAATAGCCTTGCACCGTAGGTCCATTCTGTTGTCGCTGATATCCGCAGAGCTCTGTGCCATCATAAGCAACAATAAGCTGTATGGTTCTTGTCATCTGGCACGTCCTATTCTTTCTACTATTTTTCTACCCTTATGATATATATCTACGGCTAGCATATCTCGTGACTAGCATATACAACTAGTTCTTATATGCCAAAAGCCCCAGCGTAATACGGCTAGTACAATACTCACAATCACTACAGCGCCAATACCATAGGTATCTAATTGACTGTATTGCAATTCTTTCAATCGAGTACGACCTTCTCCACCTCGGTAGCAACGAGATTCCATAGCCACTGCCAATTCATCGGCACGGCGGAAAGCACTAATGAATAATGGCACTAATAAAGGTACCATATTTTTAGCCCGTTTTAGTAAGAATCCTGTAGTAAAATCAGCCCCACGATTCTTGGGCTTTCATAATGCGATCCGTTTCCTCTAACAAAGTCGGAATAAATCGCAAAGCAATAGTCATCATCATCGCCAATTCATGGGCTGGCACACCAAAGCGTTTCCAAGGGCTTAGAGTCTTTCAATACCGTCCGTCAATCGGATAGGGGACGTAGTATAGGTCAACAAAGAAGAGAATACGATTAAGAAAATCAATCGTCCTGCCATGAGACCACCCAAATTGAGCCCTTCTCGGCTAATGTGCAACCAACCATAGGTGAATAGGTATTCTCCCGGCGTAGTGAACACGTGAATGGCCAAGGTAAATACGATAATGATGCACAATGTGGTTTAATGGACAACCACACGAGGTCGCACTGGCAGACGAGACAGTCCCAAACAACCAAAGGTAAAAGGCTGCCACAATGCTATAGGTCACCAAGCTATCCGCAAAGAAGATGGCAATGATGAAAAGCATGGTGGCTATAATCTTAGCCCGTGGGTCCATGCGGTGTAACAAGGAATCTCCTGGGAAGTACTGGCCGATGGTAATATTACTTAGCATGGTGCACCTCCTTGAGATAGTCGTAAATATCTGCTACCGCCTCATTGACATGGACACGGTCGATATTGACAGGAATGTTCCGTTCTGCCAAGGCTTGTAATGTTTGCGACAATGGCGGTACATCCACGCCAGCAGATTGTAATTTCTCACGATCATTGTGGAAAATCTCGATAGGATTACCATCCAATAGGATTTGCCCTTGGTGCATCACAATCAAACGGTTCGCCATACGGGAAATATCTTCCATATTATGCGATACAAGGATAACAGTAATCCCTTTTTCCTTGTGCAATTTCACAATTTCTCAAAGATTTCTTCTCTCGTCCAAATGGGATTCGAGTGCTGCGAAAGGCTCATCAAGAGATTAAATAGTCTGGGTCTAAAGGCAATGACCCTGCAATGGCCATACGGCGCATTTGTCCACCCAGACAAATGGAATGGAGAACGCTCTGCATAGGGTATCGTAGTCTAAGCCTACAAATTGCATCGCTTCTCGCACACGGCGATCTATTTCCGCCTCATCAAAACCTAAGTTTTTAGGTCCAAAGGCAATATCTTTGGCGATGGTTTCTTCGAAGAGTTGATGCTCTGGATATTGGAATACCATACCTACTTTGTGACGTATTTGTTTGACTTCCTCTGTTTTACCTACTAAATCCACCCCATTGACTGTTACAGTACCTGATGTAGGATGTAACAGCCCATTCAGATGCTGTACTAAGGTGAGTTACAGACCCAGTATGACCGATAATGCCTACAAACTCACCTTCGTGAATGGTCAAATTCACATCATGTAAAGCAGTTTTTCAAAAAGGGGTTCCCTGTCCATGAGGTGTAGGTGACATGTTCTAATTGAATTGACATATGGCCTCCTAGTCTCTTCGTTGGTAGTAATGCCCTTTGGCATAGCTCCCTTTCTTTCTTGTAATCGCACTGCAATTTCTGACGGCACTGGCACATCTAGACCAAGGCCTTTTAAAGGTATCTACATTCATAAACACATCTTTCGGTGCCCCTTCGTCGATGACCTTACCTTGTTTCATCACGATAATACGATCTGCCAAAGCTGCTTCTTCCATAAAGTGCGTAATGTACACGATGGTGATGCCTTCTTCTTTATTGAGACGATACACCGTATCCATCACTTCCTTGCGACCCTTCGGATCTAACATCGCTGTTGGCTCATCTAAAATGATGCATTTCGGTTTCATCGCTAGTACACACAGCAATGGCGATGCGTTGCCGCTTTTTGTCCCCAGATAATCAGATGAGTCCATGCAACGCATGGTCCGACATGTTTACCCTGCACATAGCTGCGTTCAGCTTCGAATCTCTGAGGGCTGGCACTCTAAGTTCTCCTGGCCCCAAAACGCCACGTCTTCTTCCACAATAGCTGCCACGATTTGAGTTATCTGGATTTTGAATACCATGCCCACATTTTGGCGAATATTCCAAATTAAATGCTCTTCTTTTGTATCCATTCCACAAAAACAGTAACGGTACCAGATGTAGGTTGCAATAGGACATTAAAATGTTTTGCAGCAGATTACTTTTACCGCTCCCATTTGTCCGATAATGCTAACAAACTCACACTTTCATGAATGTGAACACTCACATCCTGCAAGGCAGTGTACTCACGGCCCATTTCGTCTTGTTACACATGACTCATATGGTCCGTACTGATGTATAACTTGTTTCATCTTGTTTTAGTTCTCTCTACGTAAAGTACAAAATTGTTACTTCGTATTACAATCTACTTCATTATACCTTGTCAGAAAGATTTTTAGGACAATAGGCAACCCTTGTGTAGGTTCAGGCGGTTAACAATAGAATCTATTGTTTGAAAGCAATATGGCGATAACTTGTGAAAGTCAACCATTTTCAGATGTCCATCTGAGATTCTTGGATGCTTCAATATCTGCTATAAACTGAGAGTATTCTTCTGCAGATTGTACTTGAATACCAAAACCACGACCATTTAGTACGGCACACCTTGGTAGTATACTCACGCAATAGGGAGCAGTCGTCTGTGATGACCCATCTCGTACGGAAATATACTTTGTCACGTAAAATCAAAATATCAAAAGGTACTTGGATATTGGTAACTATCTCCTGTTAGTGGAATCCTATCACCCACATGGTATGTAGCACATTCAGGGCGCACTTTATCAACTGTCAATCCTTCCACATCATAGTAGAACTCTTCAAAAATATCACCACGACCACGAACGGAATCGCCGATAAATGTATATAGTTCTTCCCCTTTATCGAGGGTATCTTGAATCACACCGCAGGCCGCTGTCATATGGCTCACACGGTCGATAAGAATGAACTCACCCAATGTTTTATGCTTAGTGAAAGTATCTACCACAATCGGTTCTTGTAAGGTCAAAACACAACGAGCTATTTCATTTTTACTTAATTCATCACGCTCCACATGGTCACCAGTGTTCACATCTACAGCATATCGGATTTTGCTCACTACCCCAGATACTAATTTCGTACCTGCCATAATCAGGTATTCTCTACCTTCTTGCAAGGTGGTATCATCCATCCAGAGCAAGGTAGTTTCTAACTTTGCACTGACCTGTAATTCTGTACCATTCACAATGACACAACCACGGGATACATCTACTTCACGATCTAATTGGATCGTCACCGCTTTCCCCTATGAATTTCCTCAACAGAGTCAAAACCTCAATTAAGGATTTTTACCACTGCCGTTTCACCCTTGGCACAGACACACTGTGTCATCCACACGAAGAGGTACCACTTTCTACTTGGCCTTTGGAACCCTCTAAAGCGTATGGTCTGGTCGTGACACACGTTGTACTGGCAAATAGAATCCTTCTTCTTCAAAAAGCTTGGATATCTACTGTTTCTAAAATGGCTAGTAGTATTGCCCCCTGCAAGGCATATGGGGAGAATAGACAGTGATATTGTCACCCTCTGTTGCCGATACGAATGAGTAGCTAATGTCTGTAATTGCAACTAAACATGTTGTAATGTGGATATCTGTTTGGATCTCTTGGAAGCGACTTTCACTATAGTCCACTAAGTCCATTTTATTCACTGCAAAGATAAAATGTTGGATCCCATCAAAGCACAGATACGAGCGCGGGCGACGAGTTTTGCACCGACATCACCCTGCTTCGCATCCACTAGAATGATCGCAAATCGCGAGGAGGCTCCCACCGCCATGTTTTGTGTATATTCTTCATGGCCCGGCTGCTATCGATGTAGCTGCGATGATCGTTAGTGAAACAACGGTAGTGCCACATCGATGGTGATACCTTGCTCGCGCTCTGCCATCAAACCGTCTAACAACAAGGAATAGTCAATTTTGCCACCCGACTACCTACCTACTCTGGTTCAGGGGCTTCCTTTTTGGTCTGCATATAATAATTTGGAATCGTATAAGATATGTCCAATCAATGTAGATTTTCCGTCATCTACACTGCCACATGATGAAATTTCAATAAACTTTTCATTAGAAATAGCCCTCCCGTTTACGTCGATTTCCATGCTACCTGCCGCTTCACTATCGATAACCCGTGTAGTTCGTTCCAGAGGATTACGGCACTCAATGTTTCTTCAATGATTTCATCTAAAGTGGCGCATTCGATTCAATACCACCTGTCAATGGGTAACAACCTAAGGTACGGAATCGCACTAATTTATTTTCCACCGACTCCCCCTTCTTGCAAGCGGAATCGCTCATCATCGACCATAATTAAATTACCATCTCGTTCCACCACTGGTCGTTCTGCTGCAAGTACAATGGTACAATGTCGATATTTTCCCGTTTGATATATTGCCAAATATCTGTTTCTGTCAGTTAGAGATTGGGAATACACGCATGCTTTCCCCTTTGTTGATTTTTGTGTTAAATAATTTCCACATTTCTGGACGTTGGTTCTTTGGATCCACGCATGTTGTTCATTTCGGAAAGAAAAGATACGTTCTTTCCTGCATGAGATTTTCTTCATCTCGACGACCCCTACCAAAGGCTGCATCAAAGCCATATTTGTCGAAAACTTGTTTTAAAGCTTGTGTTTTTCATAATATCTGTAGGCTGCACCAGAGATCGAATGGGTTGATACACGATCACTCCATCCTGATTGATGTACTCTAGCATTTCGATGCCTAGTTTCTTTGCCACATTGTCACGGAAGTCGATCATCTCTTTGAACTTCCAAGTCGTGTTCACATGTAAAAATGGGAACGGTGGTTTTGCTGGATAAAGGCTTTCATTGCTAAATGCAGCATCACCGAACTATCTTTCCCGATGGAATATAGCATCACTAGTTTTCACATTGTGCGGCTACCTCACGAATAATATATATAGCTTCTGCTTCTAATTCATCTAAATGAGAGAATTGACTCATATTGACCTCCTTAATAGGCATTACTTTCTTTTGCATTTTACGTAATTCGCTGCATCTGTATCATCTACTTTGTAATATCCCAATGTAGCAAATGACCTTCTGTTCGCACTACCATGGTAGCGCCCTTACCACCCATATCTTCTCCTAAAAAAAAGGAAATGGCTCCTACCGGGCATTCTTTTACGCAAGACACGCAACCCCAACAATCAGAAGGATAGGCGATGTAAGCTTTCTTCGCCTCATCTTTGTAGATTAATGTCCTGGGCATACTTGCTGGCATCTACCGCAACCGATACAAGTATCCTTATTAATTTGTATGTCTCATAAGTGTCCCCTTTTCTACTAGTTGCCGTTGAAAGAGCCTGAAATTCACCATCTTTATATACGGAGTTGACGTACACAATCCCTCATCGCTACAATTCAGGGTAGTCATCCCATGTTCTCCAAAGCTGTGCCAACGTGTTTCCTTACGTCCTCCTAAATGAGCCACTAAGGCTCAGGCCACCCTGATGCGATCTCGCAATTTCATAGAGGTAGGACAATTCATGTAAGGTATTGGCTTGTAATTGCTCTACGTCTTTTTGCTAAGGTTTTCTAATTTTGATTTCAACGCCTAAGCTTTCTTCTGTGTATGCTGAAGGCTTTGGCTGATGCCACCGGCATAGACATCCATAATGTCCTGTAATCGTTGTTCCTGCTCTTCATTACGGGCTAAAGCTGAGCTCTGGCTAGCCAGTACAGCACCATCATTGTGGACTAGTTTCAACACCAATGTTTGTGCCGTTTTGCACAACACTATCGTTAGATCTGGTTTTGTGTAAAAATCATCATTACTACTCAATTTTGCAGCAGCATATCGTTTTACGATAGCCTCGATTGCTTTCTTATACCACGGTTCATTTCCACAGACGATACTTCACCTTGCTCTTGGTATCGTCGTACAATTTCATCGCCTGCAATTTCACCTTCTGCTAATGCTCCCGTTACATATTTTGAGGAGCTCCCCCTGCCACATCACCAGCAGCAAATAGGTTTGTAATAGTCGTTTTCTCGATGTGTATCGACCCAGTAACCACTTGCCGTATGACCGCCTACGATATAAGGCTCTGTACCTTCAATTTCCATTTTTCTGTGGCAGGTCCTTGTCCACGTTCTACCCAACGCAATGTTTGGCTTGGCGCCATATTGAGGTAGGCTTTCAGTAAGTCTTGCTCTTGGTCTGGAGAAATCCCTTCGTGCCTAAATAACAAGGCCCTCTGCCTTCCACCTGTTCCTGTACAGTACCGTACACACGTTGGGAAGTAGTGATTCCGTAGACACTTTCATAGTTCTCACCAAGACTATTAATTTGCTTCGCCCCTACCCCTTGGGCGATAGTCCCTGTAGGTGCGATAGTATCTTTACAACGAAGAGCTATGAAGCGCATCTCTGGGGTCGTCATCTCCGCCCCTTGCAAGATACCCATCGCATAGCCGGCTCCTGTGTTGAAAGAGATACCACATTTTATGACGAGAGAAGCCTGGATTGTTGGAAGCTTATCAAATCCCAGAGCACCGCCGGTAGCGCAGATTACGTAAGTCGCTTCTATCTCGTAAATGGTCCCCGTTTCCTTGTGGAATCCCACAGCCCCATAGATACAATTGTCCTTCACAATGTAATCCGTACAACTAGTTGGTTAATCACCTGACAGTGTTCCAAAGATTCTACAGCACTCCTTAAGATAGGCTAATATTTTCACCATTAATTTTAATATTTCGATTCCCACGAGCTACGTAATTACTTGGTCATCTTTCAAAATTACCAAACCTAACCGTTCCAACTCATGGACCGTTCCATTCACGCGTTCGCACATCGTACGCAGTAAATCATCCCGTACAATGCCCTCCGCATCCTTCGTGGCATAGTCCACATAATCTTGGACTGTCGATTTGGCAAAATATAACAGTTGATGGCATTTGCCCCTGCTGCCAAACAGCCACTTCGTTTAATATGAGCTTTCTCTGCCGATTATGTGGGCATCGCTTTAGCTTTTCCTATAGTTAACGCTGCATAACAACCGGCCGTCCCTCCGCCGATAATCAGCACATCCGTGCGCAGTCGCTCTTTCTTTCCTAACATCTTATGCATCCTTTCCTTCCATGCGTATATACCCTTGTATATATATTGGTTCTATTCTATCTATAATTTCTAAAATATACTAGTAGTTATTTCCATACCAGCTATATCTTCTAATCATTTCATGCGCATTTTGATATATGGCATAACATCCCTATGGCCTATACTACGACTTCGGATAGCTAGCTAATATCATCTATCTTCATTACTATCATACCTAATAGATTCCTAAATATAGAACAAGCTACTTGTATTCATACCTTCGTTTTCCACTAGATACGTTGCCCTATCGTCGTAGTACAAATCCTTGAAATTAACACATCACCGCATCACCTACTTTGAAAGCATGTCCATCGATAGTATGATTCATCCACCAGTACTAACTCACCAATACGTACGGTCACTTCCAAACGATTCGCTGAACAAAATATGTTCAATATGACCTAAGCTCCACCACGCTGCGATAGCGTGTAATGACCGCTGAGGATGGTACTGCAGTATATTCAGGTCTAATTAAGGCTTCTTTTACATTGTCGATTTTCGAAAGCCCTTTAACACGTCATATCCTTCTACGACAGAAGACTTCTAAGAACTTAGCCAGTCTCTGGGTTGCAGTAAATCTCCTGTAGCGTTCACTTGTTCAATACGACCTTTGTTAGTCTCACAATTTGATCGCCATTTCTAGCCTCTTCTTGGTCATGTCGACAAAGATAAGTGAGTAATCCCAATCTGCTGAATCTGTTACGTAACCACATGCGAAGTTCTTCTTTTACCTTCTTGCATCGATGGCTGCTAAATGGTTCATCGAAAGAGCAACACATCTGGATTCGGTGCCAAAGCCCTCGCAGCAACCCTTTGCCGCTTTATCCGCCGGACGGGTTGACTTCGGATATCTATCTTCTAACCCACTAAGTCCAATGGGTTCAGATAAGCTCCCGTCACGCGGCGACGTAATTTCCTCCTTGCCCACTTTCTTCACGGTCAAACCCCAAGCAATATGTCAAGCTACACGTCATATGACGACAACGCATAACTTTTGAAACACCAATTCCTCTATCTGCAAGCGCCACGTCATTGACGTCACCATTGGCAGATATCCCCTCTATCTGGTGTTTCCAAACCGGCAATCATCCGTAATATGGTCATTCCCGCTCCCACTAGGCCTAAAGAGGGCTACCAAGCTGCCCTTCTCAATGTACAAAAGACATCTTTTCGAAGCCTGAAAATCTCCATAATTTTATATATATTCGATAAACTAACATGCATGTATTTCCTCCCTCTATTTGTATCATGACGATTGGTATCGTTGTCGATTATTAATGACTTGCTTTATTGATGGCTAGCTCGCGCCGCATAGGTACCTAAACCAATCATGATGAAAGCCAATAGAATCGAACACCAAACGATACACTAAAGGATGCTACCACGGCGCTTTCGTTACCAGACATATGAAAGCGCATCGATTTCTAATGGCAAGGTAAATGTAGAGCCCCTCGCCTTAGATACAGCCCGCCACTGCGCAGATTCACCCATAGCACAGGGCCCCGACAGATAATTCCATACAACAAGGCCATTTGATGAGAAAGGTGATATCCTTAAAAGTACGCCATCCCGAGCATCAAAGCAGCTGCTTCCTCTTCTTCTCGACCTTGATTCAGCAAGACTGGCAGATTTCACGGAATACAAAGGGCATGGTCATGAATACAGTAACCAAGATAACCCTGGTTAGCAAACACAATACGAATGTCTAAACCCTGTCCACGCATTGAACTGATTGATGTAGTCCCTAACCATCAATCGACCAGTAAGTAAAAGATAAGCCACTGTGTAGAATGAGAAAAGGTATATCTGCCAGTAGCTATCAATGTTTTACCAGGAAAGTCAAATTTCGATATCGCAAAAGCCGCTGCCACTCCAAAGATAGCACTCACCAACATAGCGATGACCATCACCAGAATGGTCATCCCCAAAGATTTCATCACGCAGACGGTGCTAATAGACTGCACTAGAACTGCCACCCCTAGGATAAGGACTGAAACACTACCGAAAAGCATAGGAATAAGGAGCATAAAAATATGCAAAATCCAAGCTAATAGAATTAACAAAGTGAACCATATCGTCCTTTCATAGCTTCCTTACCTCCCTTTAATACGCTTTGCGTGATGATTCTGAATCAGATTCACGACTAATAATATAGAAAACGAAATGCCTAATAGCACAATGGCAATGGCCGTAGCACTGCTATAGTCGGCATAATTTAACTTTGCATAATCACATAGGACACAGCCTGTGCGTGATTTTTAAAACTATTCCTGAAGTATAAATAATACTACCATATTCGCTAATCCCTCTAGCAAAGGCCAAGCTAAAACCAGTCAATAAGGACGGTAATAATTCAGGAAAAATGACTTGTCGGTACAATCTAAATTTGCTAGCTCCCATCATGAGCTGCCTCTTCATAAATAGGATCTAATGTTTCTAGCACCGGTTCCAAGGACCGCACCCAAAGGAATCCCACAAATACGAGGGCTACCACAATCCCAATTTGACTGTAAGCCATGAATCCCCCACTGTGACAAGATGGATCCAAACCAACCTGTATCGGTATACAGTTTCGATAAAGTAATCCCTGCCACCGCTGTGGGTAGGGCAAAGGGAAGCTCTATCATACTAGTTTAGTAAAGCTTTCCTGGAAAGGTATACCGCACCAGTACCCAAGCCAAGATAAACCCAAAGACCACATTGATAGCTGCTGCTATGGCTGCTGTTCCCAAGCTAGTTTTTAAAAGCTTGATGACATTCGCTTTTGTAAGCAGTACTTTCACGTGTCCCAAGGCAAGGACAATCCATGGGAAAACACGGACCCTAAAGGGATAATGATACAGATCGATAATAAGGCAATGGTAATGCCCAAGGACAAAGCCCATACCAGGAATGATGCGTGTCGATGTAGGGACGTATGATTCGTGAAAGCCACGATGTATTAGGTTCCGCCGATTTCATCAAATCCCCACCTTCATCAAAAACTTTTATACACTACATCCCAGCCACCATAAGCATGGATCGTTGTTAACTCTATCTTATGGTTAAAAAGTCAAAGAAAACTCCTCTAAAATAGCTGAATTGGACGGTCTAAATCCATAGGAGCCAATCAATCGCTGTCCCTCATCGGAATATAAATACTGGATATAATCACGAGCTACCTCTGTAGTCTGATCCCTGTCTGTTATGCCTTTTACAAGCGCTACATTTGGTTCTGCGACGATGCTCGTTTTCGGTGTCACCACCTCATATTGACCTGGGTAGTTTTTCACAATTTGCAAGGCTTCATTTTCCCAAATCAACAGCACGTCACCTTGTTTATTTTTCTACGAACGTCGTCGCTGCACTACGAGCGCCAGCATCTAAGACTTTCACATGGTCATAGAGAGATTTCACATACCCTTTGGCACCCGTTTCTGTGCCGTATGCTCTAAGTCCATGGTCCCAAGCCGCCATGAATATCCAACAGGCCGCACTAGAACTCTTAGGGTCGGGAGCTACGATGGAGATCCCAGCCCGTTCTAAATCTTCCCAACCTTGTATGTGCTGAGGATTAGCCTTACGCACCAAGAATACGATAGTCGACGTATAGGGAGCCGAATGATTGGGGAACATCGCTTCCCAATTTGTATCAAGCAAATGCACACGATTCAACATTTCAATATCTTGCGAAGACCCTAAGGATGCAACATCGGCATCATTCGCTTCAATGATGGACCGAGCCTGTGCACTGGAACCACCATGAGATTGCGTGACATGCATCGCTTGCCTGAGAACTCGGTAATGCTCTCGGAATAGGGCGATTGTAATCTTCGTAAAACTCACGAGTACTATCATAGGACACATTCGTAATGTGTACCCTCATTATCTACTATTTTTGGCTCTTTCATACATCCTGTGAAAGTCCTATACATACAATGCCTATCATGGCGATGAGCCAGTTCCTATATCGTTTTTCGTTTCATATATCCTCCATCGTCATGTCTAAGGCACATTACTATCGTGTTGTTTAGCAGAACATTACACACAATCTCCTACTTGTTTCTAATATGCTCTACGCCTTTAGATAAAAATTCCGTACACTCTATTAATACATAGTATATAAATCTACTGATTCCATATATGGTTTATTAGTATCTAGAAAAAGTACTCCCATATATATCATTAAATACTTCAAATCTGTGAATACATGCTTAAAAGCCATAGTCTAATATGTACTAGGCATCGAAAATCCCTGTCGATAAATAGCGTCTCATCTGGTAATAATACAACAATATTCTTATCATATAAGCAGGATCCCGACCAATTTGTATAGCCTTGTAAGGCAGATCCAGAAGAAATGCCTAACAGCAAACCTTCTGTTTTAGCGATAGTCCGTGTACATGCGTAGGCATCTTCATAGAAACTGTAACAATCTTATCTAACAGCTTAGTATCCAATACATCCGGGATAAATCCTGCTCCAATTCCTTGAATACCATGAGGACCTGCTTCCTTACCAGATAATACGGCAGATGTAGTCGGCTCTACACCGATAATTTGTACATTTTGGTTTTTCTCTTTCAAATAGCGACCCACCCCTGTCACAGTTCCGCCAGTACCAATGGAAGAAATAAATACATCTACTTCGCCATTTGTATCCTTCCAAATCTCTGGACCTGTGGTCTCATAATGTGTATTCGGGTTCGCCGGGTTAGTGAACTGTTGCAAGATGAAAGCATTACCATGTATCTGTTGCAATTCCTCAGCTACTCGGATACTGCCTTTCATCCCTTCTATACCCGGTGAAAGTACTACTAACGCCCCTAAAGCTCGTACAATACGTTGTCGCTCCACACTCATTGTATCGGGCATGACAAGAATTAACTTAAGACCCATCTGCGCCGCCACAAAGGCAAGACCAATCCCCGTATTACCACTAGTAGGCTCAATCAGTACCGTATCTTTTTGTATTACACCAGAGTCAATGCCCTGTTTAATCATGCCGTAAGCAACACGATCCTTCACACTGCCCAATGGATTAAAATATTCTAATTTTCCTAACAACCGACCATTCAATTGATGTAGCTTTGTAAAAGCATCCAATGCCACCAATGGCGTCGAGCCAATTAAATCTGTTACATGTTGGTACATGTCTTATGCCCTCTTACTGTTATCTCTCTATACTACTAATAGTTATTTTGTTATATACTATATACTATTTACTATTTACTATGTGCCGATAGTATATATCTGTTATGATATATCAATAATTAATTTATGAGTGTTATATATTGATAATCTATATATCTAATTTTTATAAATATATCTTTTTAATTTATAATTACACTATTTTTATTGAAAGAAATATATAGGTACCACAATACTTTATTATCATCTAGGACCTATAGTAACGTCTACTATTGCATATTCTATTCCTATGTAGTCAATTTGGATATAAACTATATACATATATAGGAGAAAACTATATACATAAATATGCATAGTTGGAAATGAGAATTGTTATATGTAAAGTCTATGAGTCATAAAAAGACACCTTCGGTGTCTCTTTTTATTTTCTTAATCAACAACTTCCTATGTGTTCCTGGCTGTGGATTTTGTGCGCCCTTTGGGCTTCAAAATCTTACGCTAGAACTAAGTGATGCTCTATGATTTGCGCGTCGCTTTGCTCGTCTCAAATATGCCCTGCTTATCTCCGGGCGACCTGCTCGTATGTAAACTCACTGGGGTAAGACAGCACCTATTGGGTTCTATTTTATTAATCAGCGACTTCCCATCCTCCCAGGCCGTTTCCAGCCAAGTACTTTCGGCGTTTACGAGCTTAACTACTGTGTTCGGGATGTCAGGTGGTTCCTGTACCATCGTCACTGAATTTATCAGGGTGTTCCCCGAAAACTACATAGAAGAATAATATTTAACTTACAAGTTTGTTCTTAGCAAAAGCCTCGATCTATTAGTACCAGTCAGCTCCATGCCTTACAGCACTTCCACACCTGGCCTATCAAACCATGTCGTCTGCATGGAATCTTACTAGCTTATGCTGCGAGAACCCTCATCTCAAGGCTGGTTTTACGCTTAGATGCTTTCAGCGTTTATCCGTCCCGAACGTACTGCCCCAACTGTACCCTTGGCAGGATAATTAATTTACACCAGCGGTTCGTCCACTCCGGTCCTCTCGTACTAGGGCAACGCCCCTTCAAGTTTTCTTTCGCCCGCGATGGATGAGTTGGACCGAACTGTCTCAGACGTTCTGAACCCAGCTCACGTACCATCTTTAATCGGCGAACAGCCGAACCCTTTGGGACCTACTTCAGCCCCAGGATGTGATGAGCCGACATCGAGGTGCCAAACCTCCCCGTCGATATGGACTCTGGGAGAGATTAGCCTGTTATCCCCAGGGTAGCTTTATCCGTTGAGCGATGGCCCTTCCACTCGGCACCACCGGATCACTTTCAGCCTGACTTTTCGTCCCTGCTCGACTTGTTGGTCTCTGCAGTCAAGCTCCTTCTGCCTTTACACTCTTCGAGCGATTTCCGTCCGCTCTGAGGGAACCTTTGCGCGCCTCCGTTACTTGCAGGGAGGCGTGACGCCCCAGTCAAACTGTCCACCTAGGACTGTCCGGAAGGTCGTTACTCTTCGTTAGATTTCAATTAATCAAAGGGTGTCCCAACAGCGACTCCACTAAGACTAGCGCCCCTAGCTTCTACGTCTCCCACCTATCCTGTACATTCATTAACTAAAATCAATCCCTAAGTTACAGTAAAGCTCCATGGGGTCTTTCTGTCCAGTCAGCAGGTCACCCAACCTCACGAGGTACTTCAATTTCACCGGGTCCCTCGTTGAGACAGTGCGCAAGTCGTTACACCTTTCGTGCGGGTCGGAACTACCCGGACAAGGAATTTCGCTACCTTAGGACCGTTATAGTTACGGCCGCCGCTTTACTGGGGCTTCAATTCAGAGCTGGATTATACCTAACCTCCTCTTAACCTTTCCAGCACCGCAGGTGTCAGCACTCTATACGTCAGCTTTACGCTTTAGCAGGCACCTGTGTTTGTGGTAAACAGTCGCTTGCGCCTCTCTTGTAGCCACCCATTCATGCTCCAGCCGTTACAAGCTTTTCACACTACATGGGTCATCCTTTTCCCGAAGTTACGGATGCATTTTTGCCGGGTGAGTTCCTTAACGAGGGTTTTTCCTATGCACCTTAAGATTCTCTCCCGCCTACCTGTGTCGGTTTTGGTACGGGTATTATGTCTCTCCCTAGAAGCTTTTCTCGGCAACTTATGGATCGATTACTTCACTCTAATGAGGCTCGTCATCACGCCTCAGCTTTCAGTGTAACGAGATTTACCTATTACACAACCTACACGCTTAAACATGCACTTCCAATCGCATGCAACCGCCTGTTTGCGTCACTCCATCGATCAGAACAATTCATACTAGTGCAGGAATTTCAACCTACTGTCCATCGCCTATGCTTTTCCGCCTCGGCTAGGTCCCGACTTACCCCTGAGACGACGATCGTTGCTCAGGAACCCTTAGGCTTTCGGTGGAAAAGGTTCTCACCTCTTTTCGCTACTCATACCGGCATTCAGCAATACGTAAT